>ERZ767114.370-NODE-370-length-25711-cov-13.094640_pt1 | contig 25711 bp, 36 predicted proteins | sample MGYA00374952_ERZ767114 | MGnify/ENA primary metagenome ERZ767114 (study PRJEB28939, sample SAMN06267156) | marine metagenome | isolation source: Columbia River Estuary | place: USA:Columbia River Estuary, USA | collected 2012-05-05 ...
GGGACACTTTCGGGACACCTCGCCGCCCGCGGTTTGGCTCCGCCCTTTCGGGACACTTTCGGGACACCTCGCCGCCCGCGGTTTGGCTCCGCCCTTTCGGGACACTTTCGGGACACCTCGCCGCCCGCGGTTTGGCTCCGCCCTTTCGGGACACTTTCGGGACACCTCGCCGCCCACGGTTTGGCTCCGCCCTTCTTTAATTACTAGCGTCTTTTAGGGCATCATATACCACATTGCGATTGATGCGCTTTAACGTAGCCTGAGCCTCCTCATCGGACACCTTCTGGTCAGTGCGCTCCCACTCGTTGTAGCGGTCGTGCAGTTCCCAGTACGCCTCCAGCATGTCCTCGTTACTCTTGCCGGTCCTCTGGCGATCCCCCTTCAGTTCCTTCTTGCCTGGCACCCCCACAGTCGGGAGTTCCCCCTTGTACTCATCCCACCACATATGGAGCATCCGAGGAACTAACTTGCCGATCCCAGGCACTTCGCAGTCTGGGTACTCCGCCAACTTCTCAACCTCCACGAAACCCTTCTTGACATCCGAGGTCGACAAGACGCTGTCGTAGTTTACAGTCTTCTTGATGGTAGTGATGTCACCCCGAGTGTAGAAATAGACATGAACCTTCTGGTGATTTGCCATCTCTCTATCTTCTGGAACTATATTGTTCTGCGCTTTAACCTCCCGCCTTTTTATCTGCGCCAAACGCCTCTTCTCCTTGACATCGTCCCGAGACTGGTACTTGTCCTGACGATCCCTCTGACTTGCACGACCCTCGAACGATCTATGCCAATGGTGAACCATATCCTATCATACACCAAGACTTTTATGTAGGCTTCAAAACTCATTCACCTCCTGAGGATTTCAGATCAACTCGATCCTGAAAAGTGGAACATACATTGTCATCCAATCCTTTCCTCCTGTCAGGTGGTGGTAAGCAGGAGATGGGTCTTTAACTGTCCCGTAGGGCAGGTCAGGTAAGTGGAGGTCCGCCGAGGCACATACATTGTCATCCAATCCATGACTTCATTTTTGGATCTGACTTCAACTCGTTCCTGAAATTGAAATCTTTGTTACTGAAGCCTACACAAATCCATGAACCGATCTCAGTTACTTTTGAAAAAACGAAATCAACATTGGTATAGGCTTCACTTTCCTCATGTCTCTCATCTGGTTCTGACTTCAACTCGTTCCTGAAAAGTGGAACATACATTGTCATCCAATCCATGACTTCAACTCACTCCTGAAATTGAAATCTTTGTTCCTGAAGCCTACACAAATCCATGAACCGATCTCAGTTACTTTTGAAAATTGAAACATACATTGTCATCCAATCTATGTCATCCTATGACCTATCACCTATCAGGGACTCACCGCCTTTATCAGGGGGAATGATTCCTGTCAGGGTCAGAGAGTGGTGATGGATCACACATTGTCTTCCAATCCATGCTTCACTTTGACTAGATTTTGAAAATGATGATATACATTCTTAAGCAATCCATTACACTTTTTACACTCTGACTGATTTTTAAAAACAGTGGATATACATCCGTATATAGGATGCTATCCAATTTGTGCGCCGCTGGGTATATGTTCGGGGATTGGGATGCGGCAGGAGCGTTCATATGTGAAATCTTTACAAGTGGAGTCCTAAACACCACAACTGCCCCCGCACTCTTACTCATCTAGGAACTCCTCGGACATCTCAGCATCAAATGCCATCATACGCTCAACCCTCCGCTGGGAGTGGGGCGACTCCATCTGGGTCGCATCAAAATCCTCGGGATCCTCGTCCAGACCCTCGGACTCCAACGCATCCCTAGAGGGACCAGCACCCACCATTATGGATGCCAAGCGCCGCTGGAGATCCTCCATCATGTCGTCCAGTTCCACCTCAGCCTCCACACCCTCCGAGGGGGGAGTGGGAGCGCACGGCTGGCAGAAGACGGCAGGGGGACTCTCGCCACGCCCAGCCACCTGAGGAGCCACCGCCTTCTTGCGGGCGACCACCTTCGCCTTCTGGGGCTGGTTCGCCTTTGCCAGGTGGAGGTGGCAGAGGTCGCAGCCATCCTGAGCCTTGACGGTGCACAGGGCGCCCTTGGAGGTCACCCCGCGGCAAGTGCGCTTGGGCGCCTTCTCAGGCTTCGGGTTGTCCCGCTGGCGCTTGTGGATGTGGCACAGGTCGTCGCCCACCTGAGCCTTGTGCTTGCACGGGCACCCCTTGACCATCCCAGCGCACAGAGGGCGATCCTCCTTCGGGGCCTTCGGAGCCTTGGGCTGGCGGGGAGCCTTCGGCTTCACAGGGGCCACGGGGTTCTGGGACGCCTCGAGGTAGCGCGGGATGACCTCCGCTGCGTCGAGGTGGTAGTCCTGGCAAACCTGCTCGAGGAGGTTGCGGAGCTGCTGGGAAACCATCTGGGTCACTGCCATCTGGAATGCCATTGTAAGGATAAGTGATTCGCACTTGGACTGGACTGCTGTGGGTATATACCCTTAGCAGGTGGGAACCTTGAGATGGCTCACACACTTTTTGATGACCACGGAGTTTTTAAAAAAACACGCAGGCGCTAGGGGCTACTTAGACTGGGAGGCTAGAGTGACACCCTTCATCCTCGTAGCGCCACGGGGGACGTAGATGGGGCTGTAACCCAGAGAGGTGCGAAGAACCTTCCAGTCCTTGACACCCACCTCAGCGAGCGGGGAGAGGCGGATAACCTCACGATGATTGACATCACCAGTGGAAGTGTTGCTATACGCAGCCGTGTTCCAGTTGTTCTCCTGGCGGAACTCAAGTGGGAGAACGGTTGTCATGGTGTAGAAGGTGGTCTCCTCGCAATCGGGTCCGGTGATAAATCCGATGACATCACCCACCTTCATTGCATTCTTGTGGGTGTTGTCCCAGATGCCACTTCCATAGAGATCGATCTCGTGACGGAAACGCTGGAAGTCGGAGATTCCCGTGGCGGCGGCGCCGGCGGCATTGCTGATGCGGCAGATGAACGTGGAAGCCATTGTCGCTTTATATACCCTGACCCTGGAGCACACTTGGGGTGAGCCAGACATTTCTTGGGTGGTGGAGGGGTTTTAAAAAACACTGGAAGGCAAGGGGCGGCTAGAAGAATGTCCACATGTTCACAACAATCTCATAGCGGTCATGCTTCCCGATGTTGATGTAGACATTGTAGGTGTTCTCCGTGTGGGGGGTTGCTGCGCGCCACTCCATATTCCACGGACGCTTGTCCAAGAAAGCATTCATACCAGCATTTATCTTCTTGCCGTAGGAGTCATCAGTCTTGCACTGAACCAGGTCGTTGAGCTTGAACCCCTGGAGTTCCATGAACAGTTCGGGCTTCTGAGACTTGATGATGTTTAGGAAAGGTGTCTCCTTGGGGTTACCATTCTTCTTGGAAGCCCGCTTGTGGATGACATCCGCGAGGGGCTTCATCTGCTCCTGGGATATGTTGAAGTAGTAGGGAATGTTGATGTGTGTCGCACGCTCCTTCTGCTCCCGCTCCTTGGCTTCAAGCTGCTCGGTAGTAAGTTCAACCGGGCCAGGCTGCTTGTCAGAGGGGAGGTGGTATGCCCCAGCCTTGATGCGTTCGACGAAAGTGCCATCATCATTATCAGAGTCACTCGAGTCGTTGTCGTCATCCACACGCTTCATGTGGAAGTGGGTGCTCTTGTAGTCATCGAGACACTTGTAGTTGAACCCGTTGCTCTCGAGATCCAGGTACTTGTTCAGAGCGTCCATGTAGCAGTAGACCCTGGTCTCCTCGGATCTACCGTGCCCACAGAGCCTCCCAGCAAGACCCTGGACGACCGCGGACACGTTGGCGGTAGCCTTGTAGTACGTGTCATGAACCATCCCGATGTGGGTGTCATTAAGGGTCTGGGCGCAACCCCACTTGCGGATAACTGTGATCACAGTAGGCTTCAAGGGAGCGCTGTCCAGGGTCTTGCTGGGAAGCCCGGAACCCTGCTTGTGCTCGATAGTGGTGCAGGTGACACCCTCTCGCTCCAACTCACGCAGAACATCTCTCAGAGTTGAACGGTGAGCAGTTTTATGGGGCTCACGGATGATGTGATACTTGGGAGTTTCGTCCTTGTCAAACTCATCAAGGAACATCTTCTTGACCTGCTCCTTGTTGTCGTGAGAGCGGATAGATGGCATGACCCGCCCGTTATTGATGAGAGTCTGGAAGCTGGTGTAACTCTCGGGGTATTTCTCAACCACCTGGAGCTTGTGGTAGGGTGAGTCTGCTCCCCACTCCTCGATTGCGTACCACGCAACGTTGTCAGGAGTGGCGGACACCTGGAGGACGAACACATTGCGAGAGGCGTCGCCCTCTATGAGCTTGAGGCGATCAAACAGCTCCTTTGCTATCGTCTGGTTCTTACCAGATGCGATGTGGCACTCATCAATCACTATGAATGTGTTGCTGGTGTTTGAATCGAACTTGTTGTGCTTGATGGCAGACAACTTCATCACGTTTTCCTTGTGGAAAAGGGAAGTCTGGTAGCCATTCATCATGAATGCGCCAGAGATGCGCTCATAGGTCTGGGTCTCCCAGTCCTTCTGGGGAAGCCCCGTCATGACGAAGCACTTATCGATATGAACCATGCGAGCGTCACACATCTTACCGATGGCATCGATGAAGGTTCCAGTCTTTCCCCACTGGGGGGGAGCGACCAGAGAGACCATGGTGCATCCACTCTGGAAAGCCTGGACTATCTTGTCAGCCTCAACCTTCTGTCCAGGGAAGGAGAACTGGGGGTAGGATGTGAGAGTGCTGAGGTTCATCGGTATGTGTTTGCTTTCTATACCCATACCCGGGGGGATGCTTGGGGTGTGTCAGACATTTTTACGCATACGCCATGATACCGACGTGTTTACATACCAGAGGGTATCGTGTCGCGAGTGTGTCATGTCTGCCACTCACAGGCGGGAAACTAACTGGTCCTTTCACATCCAAAGCACCCCTGAGAACTTCCAGCCAATCAGGGTGGTGAAGTATGAACACGAAATAGGAAGTCTGATGAGATGAGTGATGCTTGCTGGGTATCTTGTGGTCTACCAAGATGTTGCATGTATCTTCAATAGCCTCCGTGAAATGAGGGATGTCTCGGATCTTATTGTTTGCCACATTTTCGTCATCATCATCATGGAGCACAAGTGGGTCGTTCTCTGACCACCACCTCTGAATCTTGTCCGAGCCTGGATCGACTGCGCTTACAGAACGATTCACGTAGAAGTATGCAAACCTGACAATCATCTCCATGTGAAAGTGGCGAGTGTCTTTCGCAACACTGTCGAGAAGGGGTATCGTAGTGGGTGTTTGCAGGATGGACTTCATAACACCCCTGGAATCCAGATGAACCTGGGAGTTGATGAACTCACCGAAGGTTGTGTTCTGACACTTCTGCCTGTGGTAGAAGAACCTAGATATCTGCTTCTTGGTCATCTCACCACTATAGATCTTGATGATTATGGGTGCAGTATCAACCCGTCTTTTGTCATCGGCATCCAACTGACTATATGTCCTACCATCCATTGATTGAGGCATCTCAGGAAATACACCATCAAGAGCATATTCATCTTCAAAGAAGCGAACGATTGCCATTATCCTCTGCTTACCATCAAGCGACTCCTGAACCCTCCCCCGGGTGTGGAACTCGGGGGATGGGATATCCCTGAATACCACACCAGAACAGATGATGTCCGACATCCACTTATCTCCATGGACAACACCTCTCTGGTGAGGGGGGTTGAGATTCCAAGTATCTGCAAGTGTCTGCAGGTTTTCATAGAAGGTGCGGAAGGTGTAGTTCTGTGCGACCCACACTCCAGCCATGATTACTTGTTTTCATACATATGCCCCCATACGCTTAATTATAGAGTTGGAGACATAGATAGGTAGCAATGAAGCCTATACTGAAGTGGGTGGGTGGCAAGACTCAACTCCTCAATGAGATACTCAAAGAAATCCCCGAAGATATCACCGGTGTATATGTGGAACCGTTTGTCGGTGGAGGCAGCGTCCTTCTGGCGGTCCTTGAAAGATCCAAACCCCGACGTGGAGTGGTTGCGTGTGACGCGAATCATACCCTCATCCAGGTGTGGAGAGCGATCAGGGACGACCCAGACACCCTCTTCACCCAAGTCCGAGAAATGGTGGAAACCCTCAACTCCCTGGAAGGACAGGATGCGAAGGATTTTTTCTATCAAGTCCGCAAAGACTTCAACGCTGAAAGAACCCCTGCTCGATTCATCTTCTTGAATAAGACCTGTTTCAGGGGGCTGTGGAGAGAGGGACCTAACGGGTTCAACGTGCCATATGGCAACTACAAGAAACCAGAGGTCATCAACTACGAACACCTGATGGAGATTCACAATCTCGTGCAGAATGTAGATTTTCAACACCAGGGGTGGGACGAGACCCTCAAGGGCGTGAGCGCAGGAGACTGGGTATATATGGACCCACCATACTGCGAGACGTTCACGGGATACACTAAAGGTTCGTGGTCTCCTCAAGACCACCAAGACCTTTTCAAGTGCGTCAGGGGGGTGGCAGCCAACTGGGTCATGAGCAACTCAGATACCAAGCCGGTGCGGGAGGGACTCGGGGGGCACGGGGTGTGGAGGGTGGTCGAGGCGAAGAGGTCTATCAACTCGAAGAATCCAGGAGAGAAAGCAAATGAAGTTATTATTACACGTTGCAGCAACTAAGGAGCACGTCAGTCGCACCTACATACTCAATCTGAAGCGCTCGAGCAGTTGCCAAAATCATCTCCCCCTCTGGACTGGTCTTCGGTCCCGGCAGGACTCCGTAATGCTCACGGCATTCCTTCTCAGCCCTGCCGAGGCACAGAATCTTGAGGGGCTTGTTATAAAGACGAGGGATGGTGCAGTATTTGAAGAAGGTTCCCATAATCTTTTCGTGGGCGGTACCTGGGGTGAAGTAGGTCCCAGCCTTGGACTCCCAGAGGAACTTCTCACCCCCGACGTCTGGCTCCATTCCCTCCATCCTCTGGGGCTTGTAGAACTCCTCGCCCTGCAGGAGGACGAGTTCCTCGGTGATGTGCTCACCCAACTTAGTGGTCCATTGTCCCGAGGCAGTGATATCGGGGCGGCGGATGCTGAGCATCCTCTGTCCCCAAGCGTCCTCCAGAACCTTGCGCTTCTGGTTGTCTGTGGCCTTGTTCTTGCTCACCTCAACCTCGGGGAGGAAGCTGAGGTCAGAAAAGAGCCATTGGATGACCTCCTTCTGGCGGAGGAGGACGATGCGGCTGTCCTGGTTGAGAGCGATGGTAGAGATGATGGAATCCATTGTCAGGTGCTGGGTGCTTATACTCTTAGCACTCCAAACACTTGGGGTGACTGAGACATTATTTAGAATCCAGGAGCACCTGATACCCATGGAGCACCTTGGTGAACCCGTGGGATTCCAGATACGGAATACTATCTCGACCCTTCACATACGAAGGCTTCTCACCCACCTCGGTATCATCAACCATAATGAGTGCATTATCCCGCATGAGTTTCTTCTCCACCACCAACTTGGCATCCTCTAAATGCTTCCTACACGCATCCTCACCACTCTCGAGGTGATCCATATACAGGAAGTCGATCTTGAAGTCCACCGAATTCAAGAAGTTCGTAGAGTAGTCCTGCACCACAGAGACCCTCTCGTTATTACCACAACACGTGCGAGCGACAATGCACGCATCCGGATTCGGGTCAACAGTCCAGAGACGAAAGTTCTTCCCCTCTAGATTGTCCGCCATCAGACGAGTGAAGAAGCCGTCGGACCACGGCCACCGCTCGGGGTTGTCGGGAAACCAGAAGGCTGGGTTGGTCTCGATGCGCCAACTGGCATAACTCCTGGACGTCCCAAGTTCAACTATGTTGTAGGTGCGTTCAGGATCGATACGCTGATTGATACATTCGAAGGCCTTGAGAGATGTGGGAAGTCTACGATCCAGAAACTCGGAGTATTTCATTAATGTGATATATGCCAGAGTCTCTATATACACCAAAGGTGTTAAAAAATAGAAGCCATACAGACATATAATGGACGTTAAGAATTGTGAGGGTCTGGAATTCCTCGGGTCCGGGACTACCCTCCGAGCTTGTCAGAGGACTGGGCGCATATGCAAGGGATCGGAGGTCTCCGACGAATACTACACTCAGATGCTCGCTCTAGAGTGAGCTCTTACACTTTTTACACACCTACGGGGTTTTAAAAAACATCGAAGTGCACCACCCACTTGAGCTTCGGGTGCACTTCGGGTTTGTTCGAGGTGTTGTTGTAGTAGTGGAATGCACGATACTTCTCGAGTCCGTAGAAGTATCCATTCTCATAGTCCTTGATGGTGATCTCCTCGAAGTCGTTGTAGATGTCTGAGCAGAAGCGCTTCTCAAGACCATAACTGAAGAAGCGGAAGAGGCACTCCAGTCCGTATCGGCGTTTGAGTTTGGCGTCATCCAGTGCCATCCGACGGAACTCTTTGTACATCTCCACGTTGAAGTTATCGCGTAGGAAGTAGCTCCAGAATCGGAAAAGTGAGTTCATCTCCCTGCTGTTTCCGGTGCCGAAGCGCACCCGAACACTTGGGACGTCTCTTACACTTTTTACACACCCAGGGGGTTTTAAAAAATTAGACTCGTCGAGGAGTCGTCAGTAGCTTTCTCAGTGGGTAGTTCCTCTCACGGAGGAGTCTCGTGATTCGGCGGATGCCAGGGGTCAGATGTCCGTTCGCATCCACCTTGACAGTTGAGTGGTGGTAGAGAGCCACCAGCACTGCGGTCGACTGCTGAGCGAGCGGAGTGTTGACGGTGAATGCCATTTTCATATACCTATAATCGGGGGAATACGTGGGACGCCTCGGACATTTTTTAGTCATAAGGGTTATGAACCATAAATCCCAAATGCAAGACACTGGGAAATTCAGGACGAACACACTGGACAAGTATTACACTACTCCAGGTGTCGCCCTGAGATGTTGTGAAGTGGTTCGGGAGATGCTCCCAGATCACCTCGAGTGGGTGGAGCCATCCGCTGGTTCTGGGGTCTTTTTGTTGAATTCACCTCCTGAAATATCGTGGGTGGCGATGGACATTGAGCCCGAGCATCCTCGCGTAATTCGACAGGACTTTTTGGAGTGGGACCACTCCTTGGCTCCCCAAGGATGCGTTGTGGTCGGGAACCCACCATTCGGTAGACAGTCCACCACTGCCAAATCGTTCATCCGCAAATGTTGTAGGTTTGCGGATGCCGTGGCGTTCATATTGCCTCTTTCTTTCTCCAAGCCGAGCATGCAGAAGGCTTTTCCCGCCAAGTTCCATCTGGAACGTCAGGAGATTTTGGGGCGCAACGCGTTTACGATCAACGGTGACACGCCTCACGACGTTCCGTGTGTTTTACAGGTGTGGGTGAGAAAAGATACTCATCGAACGGTTGACGAAACCCCTGCACCCCAGGAGTTTCGATTCGTCAAAGCGGGTGATGAGTGGGATGTTGCCATCCGCCGAGTGGGTGTTTACGCTGGGAGGGGCGCTCTCCGCAGCGAGGGGCTTGTTCACAATCAGAACACGCATTATTTTCTCCACACCGACGGTAGGCTGGACATCGGTGCTCTGAACGCTCACACGTTCCCCACGAACACCACTGGTCCCAGAAGCCTTAGCAAGGGTGAGGTCACTATTGTTGTCAACAACCTTATTAGCGGAGCGCAGAACCCGTCGGTTTGACGAGATGGACTGAGACACGTTAGCACCACGGAAGTTGTTGGTATCGCTATGCGCAATCACACGTTCAGGATGTTTGGCGACTAACTTGAGGAATCCACTGATTGAACATTGGAGGCGACTCTGAGTGCTGTTACACTTAGGGTTGAGTGTGATGAACCCAGAGCGTGCCTGCAGGAGTTTCTTGGTATCGTAGATTGCTGCGTGTTCTTCCGTTGTTGGACTACGTTTCTGCGGAACCGCCTTTATAACAGTGTCCAACGATGAGATATCCTCGCGCGTGAGGTCACCAAACATCAATTGTATGCTAGAGGTGAGTTCAATCTCAGTGATCCACATAACATTCTTGGTCTTCGTGGCGTCATCCTGCTTGTAGTGAAGCACTGTCATATGATAGGGTTTACCAGAAGACACGTCTTCGTAGATGCGAAGGCAGTCCCCAAGGCAGATGGTCCCGGAGTTCCCAGTGGTCTTTATGGACATATCAATTCCAGTGAGACGGTTGAGATGGGCGGGACCATCGAAGGGGGAAGTGTGTCCAACTTTCTTGAGTTCGTATGGGTCGACGCGATATACATTGACGAGAAGCTCATGCTCCCAAAAGAAACCATGGTTCTGAACTGCCATATCATGTCTGTATTTACTATATAACTACCTATATCCTTAAAACATTTTATACATTTTTTATTAGTCTATAGAAAGATGCGAAATTACACACCACCAATGAGTTCAGGTGATGCTAGGAGTGCTCTGGATAACATACTCAGTAACGTGAATGAAGGTCAGAACTTGAATAACATGACTGTCAATCGAAATTTTCTCAATGAACTGTTGGAAAACGGTCACGTAAATAACAACAATGCATTTAGGAGCATATATAGGCGGGTTGTATTGGACAACAACAGGGACCTCAATTCCATGATCGTCAACGGGGGCAACGACAATCTCCGTGTGATTATGGCGAATGACGTTGTCATGAATCGACCAGCTGATATGAGGCAACGCCTCCTTGCGAGCTTGTTAAAGAGGGGGAGCAACAATCGTTTCACGAGCAATGATATAAAAGTGGTAAATGCACTCGTGAACCCCGTGCAGAGGGGGGCTAAGGCGGGAAGTCTACCCAGCACGTTTCTCCGTAACCATATTAACTCTCTGAAGATGAAGAATACCACAGCAAACCGCAACAATGTCATCAAGAGGTTGGAACTTGCGATGGCTCGTAATACGAGTGCTACAAATGCAGCGGCGACGGCTCGAAACCGTGCAAGGTTTCAAGTGGCTCAGGAAGGCTTAAAGAGACATCTCAACAACAACTCGATCGAGTCAATAAGGAGAAAGCTTCGTCGGATATAAGGTTATTCGAACATTAATTATATATACAGGAAGTTTTAAAAAAGTGGGGGTTTGTATTACCCATGCCAGTGGATGTCCAAACCTGCCACGAGTGTCGGCAGGTGGTATATATACTGATGCGTCGTGATGATGGTGATAGATGGATGTGTGGATCGTGTCTTAGGCGAACCGAATCCACAACAGGAATACGAGCAAAGTCAACAGAGTTGTCGTCGTCTCCTCAAGAGTCGGGGCCTTCGGGGGGTCTGTCTGACACGCAACGCTGCATGTCTCCACATGTTGGGGGATGTCGACCGACGGCGGCGAGGGGGTGCTCCACGAACCGAACATATCTATCAACTGTAAGTGCTCTTGTTCCTGCCACAGCACCGGTAATGCAGATGGTAAAGATGGGACAGCAGATATAGTATGCAAGTTCTGTGCTCATATACCCTTAGCAACCCGAACACGTGGGGTGCCTCATACACTTTTTACACATCCAACGGGTTTTAAAAAGGCGAGGATTAGTAATCCCCGCTGTCCACTTCGTCGTCGCTATCCTCATCGGTGTCGGGCCACTGGAAGGCATACCCGTTGCCGGGTGGGGTCGGGGGAGTTCGACTCCCAGCCAGTCATCCTGGTAGCGGGTGTGCCTCCTGCATACGAACCTCCCAGATGTCGAATGCCTGGCGGACAGCTGGGGGCTTCATCCCCTCAAAGCGATCCTCCCAGAAGTCGTCCCACTTATGGTCATCCACCTCAGGGGCGATCGCAGTGTGATACATCCTGCTCCAACGCTCGGAGTCGTTGCCACTCCAAGCGTTGCAGTACATTACACGGGTATCCATATCCATATCTTTGAACTGCCCCTGATCGCACGTTCCGCAGAAGGTATAGGCACTGTCGTCCCACCAATTGGTCCCATCAGCATCCGCCCACCCACCGCAGCAGTAGCAGGCGCCATACTTGTGGGTCATCTCGAGATCGGCGTATTCATCACGGAGTAGCTGGGACCTCTGACCCCTGATGGCCCAGATGAGGTCATCGGGAAGGTTCTTCCACAGCTGGGTGGGCATCTGGACAGTGGCAGTCATTTGTGTTCGATGTGGCGCTGGTGCTTTCACTCGCTTTACCATTAGCACCCTATATCCTTAGGTCTGCATATACATAATTTTTTATAAGCCCGTCCACTTGTGGAGGGTATGACCCCCACATATGAGCCACCCACAGATAGACCTTTACTCCCTGACTCCTGATGGCGTCGATGTCATCCTCGTCTATACATTCGTGTTCGATGTTCACGAAGTCGACGGGGGGGTTGTTCATCATCCAATCAGTGACTCCTGCAGATGACATACCAACAGGCCACGGGTGCTTCAAGTTTATCAAGTGGTCAACACATCGCTGATCGAACGAACAGAGCTCCCACTTGTGGTGAGAATTCTGAATAATCTCACAGACGTCGTTCGCCATCATTTTGGCTTCACGTCCACCGGTGGGTTTCATATCCAATAGGATATTCATGGACTCTTCACACCTGACGAGGTCGATAAAGAGATCGACGTCAACCATATCACAGTCAGACTTGTCGTGTGCCAACACCAACTGGTTGCGAGAATTATACCTGATGTCCACCTCAACTGCACCCACCTTGCGATGGGCTGCTCGTATATGCTCAACTTTGTTTTCAAACCCCTGTCCCCAAACGCCTCGATGAGCGATGAGCATTGGAAACCTACAACATATCTAGAACTTTTTGAAGCGGTTTTAGATTCTTCTCCCAATCTCCAAAGTTCGTGGCGTGATCTATATACCTCTGGCTCTCTGAAAACCCCTGGGTGTAGAGGTGATACAATGCGTCCGAATAGGGCTTGTAATCGTGCAACGCTATCTCCCCTCCGTGGCTCTCAAACTTACTGACCGTCGTCCACACCGCTGGTTCGATAACAATCGCCACATCACCCATAACCTCCTTGACCGATGGGACGCCCGAGACCACCTGGGGTTTTCCATACAGCGAGTGCTCCATATTGGTCATCCCATACCCCTCTCCACAGCAAGTGTTGATACCAACTGCAGACGCCGCCATCACTGTCTCCACATACTGGTCTGATGCGTGGAGGGGCCACGGATTCCTGAAGATGTTATTGTCCATGACCCTCTGCTCGTCTATATTGTGCTTCATACATTCGACTTTCACCAATTCACGGATGTCATAGCCGTCATCGGACTTCAGAACCCCACCCACGAACAACTTGACCCTATCTGGGCACCCCACCCTGACCCAAAAGTCTACCCACGCCTTGATGGTCACACACCACTGTTTACGATACGAGTTCCTATTCATATTGAGGACAACCCACGTGTCAGGAGGCAGCTCCATCCTGGCGAGTGCGTCCTCTTGGGTCATGGGATTCTTCGGCTTATCCACGCCCAGATGGAGATAGTCGATCTTGTTGGGTTCCCACCCCAAATCATTCACCAAATGTTCCTTCCACGAACGGGTGTAAGTGAATGTCAGGTCAATCTTGGGCTTCATGATTTCGAACCTTTCAACGTCCTGCCACGGATACACGATGTCCATGAAGGTCACGACCTTCATGTCCTTCAGAGTCCCTTTGAGAATTGACAGCAGGGCTGAAATGACGGCGATGTCATTGTATATGAAAATCATATCGGGCTTCTCATTCACGACAGTCGGGAGCACCCCGTTATCCCCAAAGCCCTTGGGTGAATCGGGATCCAACTTAATGGCATCAATGAAACGAATACGAGGATCTATATAGCGATCCTGGATGTCTTGATTGGGGTAATTCTGAAATGCGTAGTACACCAACTCGAGTTCTGGGGGACCGTTTGCCAACAGCCAGTTGCAGACCTTGGCGGCAGACTTACCATAGCCCGTGCCCTGATTGCAATGCGTGCAGAAAAATAGAATTTTCATGACCACCTAGCAAATTGTAGCTTCGAACCTCTATAATAGTTGTGATACGCTGTAATAATGTTAGGATGGTGATACTCCGTAGGCATGCACTCGGGAGGGGGCGTCACGAGGTCTGGAAACCCCTCGCTGGCGTAGGTGCTGTTGGGGTTGTCGTGGCACTTGAGAGCGGGTGGGACGTTCTGGGATAGCCACATAATATGCGAGGAACACCCGTGAACCGTCCCGAACCGCTTGTTGTGCTCGACGGCCAGAGCGACTCCCAGGGCTGCGGACCATCTGTAGTTCCCTGGGTGCGTTCGGATCCACATGGTCATAGGGTGATTGCTATGAGCCTTCTTGTAGCCACGCTGACCTTTCAGGGTGAGAGGGACATCGGCGTCCCACCCTGAAGGGCTGTTATGGTGATGAGCTGTATAGAGCATCTGGCAAATCTCTAACAAAATTTTAGATACATGCTGGTTGCAATACCACTCGGCACACTGATTGACATTCCACGAGAGAATGAAGATATTCATCGTTTTACAATTATCGTCTGAAAACCTTAAGGTCGTAAAGTCAATTTTTCCACTCGAGCACTCGGATCCTGTGCATTCGGAACCCACTTGGGCATCCACCTCTCGTGGATCAGGTGGCGCTTACCGGGAAAGTGCATATCAAACAGCCGGTCATACACGTCTTCCCCACTCTGCCTAAGGAAGTCCACCCACCCATTGCCCACCCCATCACTGAACGCCTCCTTCTGCCTCCACAGGACGTCATCGGGTATAACGGGGTGTTTGCCATCTGCGAAAGCCTCGCGCAGTACGTGCTTCTCGATGATGCTCCCAGAACACATCTTGTGTATCGGGTTCAGTGATGTCACCAGGGACACGAAACGGTCATCCAGAAACGGGCACCGGACTTCCAGCCCGTGGGCCGAGATGCACCGGTCGGCGCGGAGACCGTCAAACTGGTGGATGTATTTGAGGCGTCTCAGAGTCTCCTCCTGGAACTCCTGGGTGTTCGGGGCGTTGTGGAAGTAGAGATACCCTCCAAACAATTCATCGCTCCCCTCGCCAGACACGACGACCTTGATGTCCGTGTTGTGCGAAATCCACCGTGCGAGAAACCACATGGGAAGCCCTGCGCGTATGGTGGTGGTATCCCACGTCTCCATGCTCCACACGGCGTCGGGGAGGACATCCCACAGTTCGTGGGGTGTAAACAGCACCTCGGTGTGGTCGGCTCCTAAGAAATTCGCAACCTCTCGGGCGTATTTGAGATCCTGGGACCCTTCCATACCCACGGAGAATGTGCGAATGGGTCCTTCCATCATCCTGTTTGCGAGTCCAGCCACCAGACTGCTATCGAGTCCGCCAGAGAGGAGGAACCCGACAGGTTGATCGCTGTTGTTGACCCTGATCCGAACCGCCTCTTCAAACGCCTCTCGGATGAGACTCACATCATCGTGGAAAGGCACACAATTGCCGACGTCGTAATATAATTCAAATTCACGCTGCGGTCCATAGACACATCCAGGAGGGAACACGTGCACAGCTTCCCCCTTCAGCACCTTCGCCTCCGATGCGAACCCATACCCACCATCCCCCGTCACACTGCAGAACAAGGGGCGGACGCCCAGTGGGTCCCTCCCTACAAACAGTTTGGTGCCATCCACGAACGCAAACGCGAACTCACCCCTAAGCCGCCCCACGATGTCCTTGATGTCATCGCTGGTGCGATTACAGAGCATGTGAAACAGCGGCTCGCAGTCGCTTCCGGTCGTCTCGAAGCCGGTCATCAACTCTTGGTGATTGAAGATCTCCCCGTTGCACACCATCGCCTTGGTTTTATCATGAGACACGAACGGTTGCATCCCACTGGTGGAGATGTCGTTGATCGCGAGGCGGTAGAACAAGAGTTGTGTATTCCCCACAGACACTGTATCGAATGAATCGGGTCCTCTATGGGTCAGCGTCCCATCAGGATTCTCACGAGTTTCATTGAGGCATATGATACCGCACATGGTCTCTACCAAGGTATAGAGAGGAAACTTTATATCTTGGTACACATTACACAATGATGATGCTTTCAGTCGTTCGTCCTACAGCGATGGCAAAGAATACCAACAAGAAGAATACCGTGCGGCAGAAGGCTGTCCAGGAGCGCCGCTCGGAGCTCAAGGACATCCGTGGCACCCTGAGCGAGATCAGCAAGAAGGAGCGCAAGCGTATGAGCGGGCTGCTCGAGTTGCACCGCGGTTTCTTCGGGCGCGGCGATGATGGCGACGCCCCGAGTTCCGAGAATGAGACTGTGGATGCTGTGGTGATCCCGAACACTTCCATCGACGATTACTTCGAGGGTGCTGACATGTAGTCATCGTCCATTCGCCCCCCTAATGACAAACCCAGCCGACACGATTGCCAGGATCCACGGGACGATTGGCACATCCTGAAAGTTGTCGACCAAAATTGCAGCAATAACACTGAATTGAAAGTCCCTCATCTCCTTTCTGGTACTTTCAATTTGGCGCTTCGTGCGAGCCCTGCCACGGTCCAGCTTCTTAACGGTGTCATTTATGTTGCGGACGTTGCTGGGCATCTCCACGGCACCCCGTGTCATCGTGCCGAAATCCAGCGATTCCACGATATCATCGATGTTTATGAGGGGTGCTATATACCCCATGAAGTTGAAATCGGGGTCGAGCTGGCTGCATATACCATCCACCGTCGTGAAGCTCTTTGCCAGAAACAGGAAGTCTGACGGGATCAGGAAGGGCTTATCCTCTGCCAACCCCTTGCTCAGCTCATTCTTCGCCAGCTTGGCATTGAACTCCTTACCGCTCATCTCCTCGAGATAGTCCAGAGCTGCGTCCATGAATATGACAATCTCCGTGGTGTCTGCTGTCGGCTGAATGAGCCCCAACTCCACCAGTCCATCTACGACCGCTGAGGTATCCTTCTGAATGATACTGGGTGCCAGTGAGATGAGTCCGTTCCTGAGTTCGAGATCGATGTTGACACAGAGACCGAAGTCGTACAACACGAGCTGGTTATCGGGTGTGATGGCGACGTTCCCTGGGTGAGGGTCGCCGTGGAAAAACCCGTGATACATAATCTGGTCGACAAAGTTGGACACCAGCGCTCGACTCGCCTTGACTCTCATCTCGGGTCCCGTTATGTCAACGATCTTCACGCCGTCCACCCTCTCCATGACCATCAAACGGGGTGTCAACACCTTGGTGAACACTCTGGGTATCCTGACCCACGGGGTGTTGTAGAAGTTTTGGTAGAAGGTCTTGGCGTTGTTAGCCTCATTTATGTAGTCCAACTCCTGCATCAAGTACACCCGAGCCTCATCGAACAGCTCGATGGATTTTGGACCCGTGTCGACGCCCAGGAACTCGAAAAACTTGAGGATGTCTGTGACGTTATCCACGTCGTTCGAAATGGTCTCGAGGACGCCGAGGCGCTGGAGTTTGACCACCACGTCCACACCTGAGTTGAGGGTGCCCCTGTGCACCTGCCCAAGGCTAGCAGACTTAAACGGGGTCATATCGAAGTCTGTGAATATATCATCCACCCTCCCTGATAACTCCTGCGCCAAGATTGTTTCCACCTCCCACGGCTCCATGGGGGGGACGGAATCCTGAAGCAACACCAACTCATCTATGAACTCTCGTGAATACAGGTCTCTCCGTGTGCTTGCGAGCTGCCCCAACTTTACGAACGTTGGACCCAGATCTACCAGCCTCTCTCTTGTCCACACACCCAACCGTCTATTGGCTTGCGCGTCACTCTTCTCTAAACCTCTTGACTTTGCAGCAAATCGGAATGCAAAGTCCCACGTTTTCAAAGTTTGCAACATTCCTTATTATGCCATGGCATAATTCTTCTAAACTGATGGCGAGGAACGATACAATATGGACAGGACAGTTCCCACACGGGTGGTACCCCATCGCCATCCTGAAATAATGGGATCAAGAGGACGTATGGGAATTTGAAAGCGTCGCGGATTCTGAGGAGTGTGGTGCACAACTCTTCCCACAAACGCCCGTCGTTTTTCTCCCACTCCACCACGACGCTGCGCATTCCCCTAAAGTACATGGATTTCCTACAGATAGGGCACGACGGACTGTCGGACCGTGACCACCACTCTCGGACACAAGACATACAAAAAGAGTGTCGGCACACCAGGTTGCATGTATTGTGACATTTTTCATAACATACGGGGCATTCCATGTATATAAATAGTTCAAGAAGTTTAAGCACCACATCCACAGCTCTGGAACTTCTCCTTCTTGTATCCCTCGGAGGATAAGAGCTTGCAGAGGATCAGACCAATTACAGCAGCCATCAAGATTTGTTCAGGTTTCATTTGGTTTAATACTCCTAGAGATATTTTTACGACAGAGGGGGCAGGTGGGATTTGAGAAAATCCAGCTCGTTATGCATGGGTAGCAGAACTTGTGTCCGCAGTGGATGGAACACATATTGCCTGGAGGTTTTTCCATACAGATGGCGCATTCGGACTCCTCGCTGTAATCCTGCACCATGGTCTTGTTCATGAAATTGATGACGACTTCATCAGCCTCTGACGCCAGGGGCATTTCACGGAACAGTTCAGTGGTGATAGAGATGCTGGGAATTTTTCGGAACCCGTGTTCATAGACGCATCGTTCATAGAAATCCAAATATTCTTTGATTATAAGAGGAGTATGCTCATTATATGTAGAGCGGGACCATTGATGAACGGCGTTTTGTTCGGAATGACGCTTGCAAACGGGTATCTCTACCCCATAACAATCGCTGGTATAACGACCGCTAAGTTTGCAGCGGTGACCCTTCACTGTGCGACCCATGCATGTTGGCACTTCGGTGTCCATTATATATTCAAGTCAAAAAAATCCGCACCGATCGACGAAGATTGGGAACTAGTCTCGTGACCGGATGTTTCCTCTACACGAGGGGCATTGGTTGGAGCGGTCCATCCAATACGATATACAAGATGCGTGATACCTATGTCCACACGAAAGCTTTGCGACATCATCGTGTTGGGACAGGGACATTAGGCAGATGGGACACGTGTCAGCGTGCATATGACACGTGAGTAGGTTATTGACTCGGCGCAGTTTGCATCTGCTCTGAGTCGCCTTCGCCTTGCACGTGCAGCGAAGTTCCCACCTCATCGTATAGATATATAGAGTTGAAAACTTTATTACAGTATAACAGAAAGATGGAGTTGAACGCATCCAGAGTGGCTCAACGGCGTTTGGCGGAACGAACAGTCATACAGGGGGATGCGGTAATGTTTGACATTGACGATACATTGTGGAGACCCACAACAGGAGAGTTGATTCAACCAATACTTGATCTTCTTTATACTGCGCGCATGCTAGGCTACCGAATAATTATTATCACCGCCCGCCCTCCCGACCCTAACAACAAACTATGGACCATGAACCAACTTCACCAAATGGGGGTAATACCAGATGAAACTCTGTATTGTATGCCACAAGTGAAGGATGACGCTAAGGAAGCGATGGTGCAACAACGTGGTTTACGCTTCATCCTCTCCGTTGGTGATCAATGGACTGATCTGGGTGCCACTAAGTGGTGGCTTAAACTCCCTGACAATAACGACCACCGTTTGCTGACTAACATGCCTACCCACTAGCACTTCCAGCGCTTGTAGCAGTTCATACAGGTTACGAACGTCGTAAGTGGTTCATCGGCTGATCTGGTCTGCATCTGGTAGTAGGTTGTTTTCATAGATTTACACTTGGCACACTTGAACATACCAACGTATCCCTCCTTGTCCTCCGCAGCCAGCGCCTGCTTGTGGTCATCCGCAACCCGACGCTTCTCTCGTGTGAGGTGATACGGTCCGTTGGGCCACAGTTCACAGGGGTTCATCTTGGGTGCAGCCCATGACTTGATCTTCTTCTCCTGAATCAGCCCCTTGAGGGGGCAGTTGGATTGCAGGAGAAGGAACTTCATAGTAGACCACCTCTGCTTGTAGATGTGGCGGAAGATGGCATTCTCCCAACTGGGTGTGGATCCCCGAGCCTTGCAGCGATCGATGGCGTAGAGGAAGATTGCCTTCTCTAGGTTCACCTGGATAGCCGTGGAGAGCGGGTCGCTGGGTTTGCAGGAGACCGAAACGGTTCCCTTGAATTCATTAGCCCACACGGATGTTGCCACATGGTCTACTCCCAGTTGTCCAATCGCCTGGCGGACATACTCACGAGCGGGGTGCTGGTTCTGGGTCTCCATATAGTAAGTAGTGTCTTGACTGCTTGCTATATGCGTTTACTATAATACATACGGAATACTTGGGCGCGCTCATACACTTTTTACATGGCACTCCCCCAGTCCAGCAGGGGGTGACGAGCCCTATTCAAGTTCAACCGCTGGTTATCAAACTTCCTCCGCCTATTGGAACTACCTGTTGCATTCTCATGTCCCTCTGTACGCATTGATAGAAAGAGAAGTGCCACTAACATCACAACGATACAAGTCCACCCGTGATCGCTCTTAGCCATTTACTACTTGCTAACATTATTCTCCACACCCTCCTTAACATTGGTGAACCTAACCTCGCCGTCAGCACATAAAACATAAGATACATTCATAGTAAAGGAACACTCTACTATGTTTCACACAGAAAAGTTCCCACCACGGAGCGCAGTGCTGGTATGTGAACAGGAGGGTCACATACTAGAGGTCATCATGGAACTGAAGGACATCCCTCGATACCTCAAGGGAACGGCGACCATCCAGGGCGCTCACCCCGATTACGACGTGGTCATCCTCAGGTGTGACGAGAGTCCCTTCGATCTTATGCGAAACCAGAACATGCCTGAATTGAACGGACCCGCCCTGTTTGTCAGGATGGACGAAAACTCAGAACCTCAGAATCTCACTCTTGATGAGTTTTGGAAGATTGTGGGATCCACGCCTTCCCGTCCAGAGCAGCCCGAGAATACTTCAGCCCGAGAGAAAATTGAATGAACACCAGGTCCAGCATGTTCCTCTCGTTGAAAGTGAGACCCATGGGGTTCGACTTCATCACCCTCAGCACCTTCTGCCCGTGCTTCTCCATTTCTTCCCCTGGCTCTGCCATGACATCAGCCAGCATCTTGAACCACGTACAGTGCTTCTGATCCTCGGCGTCGAAAGCGTCATTGTATAATTTCGCGACAGCTGTATCCATTTTTATGAAATATATTTCACAGTCTTTATCATCATATGGCAATTCCACGGACTCTCGCACAAAATGCTTACCTCAAGGCGCTTCGCAACAACATCAAGCCCATCATAGTGGCCACGGGACCTGCTGGGTGTGGGAAGACGTTGATGGCGTGCAGCGCTGCTGCAGAGAGGCTTCATGCAAATGACGTGGAAAGGGTGGTGATCACACGCCCCACGGTGACTGTGGACGAGGATCTGGGATACCTCCCTGGGCGACTTGAGGACAAGATGGATCCGTACATGCGACCCATCATGGACATCATGGGCAACTACTTCACCCACCCCCGAATTCAGCAGATGATGAAGAATGGAACTCTTGAGATCGCCCCCCTGGCATTCATGAGGGGGCGAACCTTCGACAAGTCCTTCATTATCGGCGATGAGATGCAGAACGCCACCCAGAGTCAGATGAAGATGATCCTGACCCGTCTGGGGGCGGACTCCAAGATGGCCATCACGGGTGACATGGAGCAGACGGACCTTCCTGAGGATACCCCCAGCGGTCTCCTGGATCTCGTCACAACCATTCAGGGGGTGGAGTCGAGGTTGGAGTACATCCAGCACGTCCCCCTGAGTGATGAGGACATCCAGAGGCACGAAGCGGTCAAGGAAGTTTTGAGACTATATGATAGTGCTTGATTTCAGGGATGGATTTGTGCATATCCAGATTCTCCCACACTGCGAGTGGCGGTGGGTCTCCCCACACGTCTGACACTACCCTGCCAGAACCCCAGAACTTTTGGTATCGAGGGTGGATCCACACCAACCAGTGGCGTTCCTTCATCTTTCGATACGGAAACCTGTTGCGGACCACGGTATGCCACGGCTCGAGGGGGTCGAAGACGAATGCCGTTATGTACTCACGTGGAGTGAGACCCATGCTCTTCGTGACGTGTCTATGAACGTCATAGTCGTGTTGGTCTTCCCATTCTCTTCTGAATGCGTTGGTCATTTACATAAAGATATATTTGTATTCTTTAGAAATGGCTGTTGCTATTGTTACCGGTGTCACGGGTCAAGACGGGTCTTACCTTGCGGAGTTGCTCCTTGACAAGGGGTATGTGGTTCACGGCACCATCCGTCGCACCACCCGAAAGCCCGAAGACACCCCCGCTCCCATCGGGAGGGATGGCTTCGTCGTGCACGAGGCGGATCTGGAGGATCAGGCGAGTCTGTTGAGGATGCTGAATAAAGTGGGTCGCCCAGAGCGTCTGGAGGTTTACAATCTGGCGGCCCAGAGCCACGTGGCGGTTTCGTTTGCCTGCCCCCTCTCGACGACTCAAATCAATTACGTGGGGATGCTGAACTTGTTGGAGTCCTTACGACAGATGGACCTGTTGGGCGTCACTCGCTTTTATCAAGCCAGTACGTCTGAGATGTTCGGGGATGTCATGGAGGTTCCGCAGAGGGAGACGACCCCCTTCAACCCCTGCAGCCCCTACGGAGTTGCGAAGGTTGCCGCCCACATGGCGGTCAAAAACTACCGAGACTCCTACGACTTGTTTGGGTGCTGCGGGATCCTGTTCAACCACGAGAGCCCCCGCCGCGGCTACAACTTCGTGACCCAGAAGATCGTCAAGGAGTTCCAGAACGTCTTCACCCAGAACACGGTGCTCGAGTTGGGCAATCTGGACGCCAAGCGGGACTGGGGGCACGCCAAGGACTACGTCCGAGCCATGTGGATGATGCTTCAGCAGGATAAGCCAGATGATTACGTGGTGGCGACGGGGGAGCAGCACAGCGTCAGGGACTTCGTGGAGGCTGTGGTGCACCAGTATAACAAGGACGTGGTTTGGCAGGGAGAGGGGCTCTCAGAGGTCGGCATCGTCGACGGGCGCGAGGTGGTCCGGGTCAATCCCGAGTTCTATCGACCGTGCGAGGTGAATACCCTCCTGGGAGACTCGACGAAGATCCGTAGCATTGGTTGGAGTCCCAGCTTCTCCCTTGAGGAACTCGTCAAAGACATGTGTGGGAACGCTCCTCGAGCGATTACCAAATTCTACTAGAGCGTCCCACTCTTCCCTCATGCCACTCCACCCACCACACGGAAACTTGATACCGTTGCGAGCCATGTCAGGTTTGATCCGCTGTTTGGTGTTTATAAGTTGCCGAGCGTCCTCGCAATGCAACAACCCCAGAACCTTCCACTTCTCTGGAATGTCGTCCGTAGCCCACTTCTCCCGAAGCGCCTGGCAAACGGGCCACGTGACTCGACGCAGGTGATACACTTCCTGCTCCAGCTGGGTGATTCGGGGTAGCAGATGTTCACGAATGAATTTGGCTAGGTCATCGTTGGTGGGTTCCTTCCACTCCATTTTAAAACCTATAGATGGTAAGTTTTAAAATGGTTGAAGACATGCTATGGCTTCTAGCATGGTCAATGCATCGTAGGGGCAGGGGGAAAATACCCCTCGAGGAGCGTGTTAAAATACTGGGCACCGCCCTTATGATGCTTATTCGTATTTTAAAGACAAATCCATATATATGTGAAAATACCGATGACACTCCACTTGCGAGATTGCGTTGAGGCGATGAGGGATATGGCGGAAGGATACAAAGGTTTTCCACAGGGACGAGGTGCGGGAGCCCTACACAGACGGGTTCGTCCGCGGGTCTGCTGGAAAGGTCAGGAAGGCTACGGAGGGTAGGTTCTCCAAGGGCGACAAGGAGACCACCTACACTGCCCACGAGAAGGGTGCGCTCCCTCGGGACGTCATCAAGTGTCCGGCTCTGGCGGGGGGCGCGGGGAAGAATGAGCGGGTGAACCACCCGACCCAGAAGCCGTTGGAGTTGTGTAGGAAGTTGATAAAATCCTGCAAACAGCGGAGGGAGAATGGTCCAGTTCTCATCCCGTTTGCAGGATCTGGGAGTGAGTGTGTGGCTGCGGGGGAGGAGGGTCTGGACTGGGTCGGTTGCGAGATAAATCCTGATTATTACAAGCTGATTACTGAGCGGGTTGCTGCTGCTTAGCTACTAGGGCGGCGAGGGCTGCGTAGTCCATGACGGGTTTGGGGGAGACAACTATGCTCTCACGGATGTATTCATCCATGTTCGTGAGATCAACTTTCATCTTTATCGTTGATTTCCTTGCTGAGGCGGTATGAGCTGATATCGGTGGTGACCTTCTTGCCGACCACGAGAAGGCTGGTATAGACCTGCTTGTTGATGCCTTCCCAGACGGCGTGGCGGATGATGTCCCCGTTGATGAGGTGGTAGCCGGTGATAGTATCACGGAAAGCCATAGTATTCGCTGTATATAACCCTATAGCCCACTATCCTTAAGCACCCACATACATTTTTATAGCAGCCCCTGCGACCTCGCAACTAGCCAACCCGCCATGGCGATCATGGCTCCTCGACCGTTAGCGACCTCCGCCTCTGGGGTGAACGGTCCCCACGAAACGGACTCTGAGTCGCTGTAGGTGAACGCCGTCCCCAGAGCCACCAAGCCCGTCACTGCCACGGCGTCTAACGTATCAAACCGGTGGGCACCATGGGTCGCAGCCTCCACTACCGCCCACGCAACCCCCTGCATAGCCGATCGTCCGTTGACAGTTTCTGCAAAACGTAGATAGTTTTGAACACTGGCAGATGACCCAGTTGACAATGGCTCCGGGGACGGGCGACCCTTTTGCGAACGCGAGGTAGACAGGCGTGAACGTGGTTTCGTAGTTGCCGAACATGTCGTGATGGAGGACATCTGTCTCTGTATATTACTCACTCTTCTCCTTTAAGGCCTGTGAGCGACCCATCATATACGCCCACAGCAACATTCCCCTGCCCAAGTGCTCGTTGTCTGGGTCCCTCCCATAATACTCGTCGAGTTCACGGTCAAGTAGTTCCTTACGCTCACTTTCCGTCATGGCGTTCCAGTATTCCTCTACGTTGTTCCAGCACTCGTCTTGATCACTGTCATCTTCTACGTAATCGTCGCACGACAGGTCAGAATGCATATCGTCTAGGTTCCTGTCGATGTCATATCCAGGTGGGGGCAGTTTGGGGTAGAAGATCCTATATAAGGCGTATCCAGCGAATCCCAGTGCTACCAGGTGGAAGGTATACATGATGTGTGTTTATTCTTTGTGTGCCCTCTCCTCTAAGATGGTTTCAATTTTTGTAACCTTCTTGAATATATCAAGGCACACCTCTCTGGTTTCACGTTGTTCGATTTCCTGTGCATCAGCCCTGGTGAACAGGGTATCGACCCTGGAGACTTGATAACCGCCGGCGAATATTGCACCGGCTATAGGAATCAACTGGAGTGCTGCGGACATCCGCGAACTCATCACACATATTTTATGATTATATATTAATATGGAGGATCTGAAGTGTGCTCCTAAGAAGACTCAATTGATTTCTCTGGATAGTCGGAACGCCACGTCGGGAACAGTTGGCAACTGTCAGTTCCGATTTGGATTGGATTCCAATGTGTTCATCGAGAGCATGAAGGATGTGGT
>ERZ767114.378-NODE-378-length-25293-cov-5.483780_pt1 | contig 25293 bp, 20 predicted proteins | sample MGYA00374952_ERZ767114 | MGnify/ENA primary metagenome ERZ767114 (study PRJEB28939, sample SAMN06267156) | marine metagenome | isolation source: Columbia River Estuary | place: USA:Columbia River Estuary, USA | collected 2012-05-05 ...
GATGGTGGGCCAGAAGGAGGAGCGGATGGTGGGCCAGAAGGAGGACCCGATGGTGGGCCTGACGGAGGACCGGATGGTGGACCCGAAGGAGGACCCGATGGTGGGCCTGACGGAGGACCCGATGGGGGGCCAGAAGGAGGACCGGACGGTGGACCTGACGGAGGACCCGATGGCCCCGGTGGCAAAGCCGGTGGTGTAGAGGCGGTCTTTGGCTGAGCCGGTTCAGGCTCAGTTTCTTCTTGATCAGGTTCGGTCTCAGCGGCTGGAGCGCTGTGAATCTCGGCTGCTTGAAGCAGTAGGTCACCTGTTGCCGGAGCACTTGGAGGCGTGGGTGACGCAGAAGTTGCTGCTGCTGCTTGGAGAAGAAGGTCACTTGAGGGAGGTGTAGCCGACGCTGCGGGTTTGCTCTGTTGCCACGGAGGAATACGAGGTGCGTCTTCCTCATCCGTGTTGTCTTGAGCGTCATCGAGTACGATTTTGGTTGAACCGCCGGCTGCATTTTCGCCGGTGTACGAGGTCATAACCATCTGACTCGGATCGATAATCTCGCGTTCATCGACGTTTCCAAACGAATCCAAATGCGTGTTGAAAGCACCGCTGAAAAGACTGGAACCGATGGAATTACCAAAAGCACGGCCTTGTTCTGCAACATAGGTGAACCCTGCATCGTAAGGTCCGAGGGAAAGCGATTGGCCGCCGCCAGAAACGCTGAATGACCACGTACCGTTTTCAAGCGGGAATTCGAAAGTGAAATTACGAGTAAGGCCAGGCCCTAAAGAAGAGATTCCTGACTGTGATTCCACTTTTTGGCCGTTGCTTGTGATGATGTGGATGTCAAGACCACCAAGAGGAATTGCCGCTTCATTGGTCATATCAACAGAGACCAAAACGACATCCTCGTCATCGTCATCGATGTCCATCTGTACCAATGACAAGCGTGCTTCAAGAGATGCTGTCCGAACTGAATGGTCGTCGCTCATATGGGCCACCGTAGAGGTCTCTCTACAAAGTCCTACTTCAAATCAATGCAAGGCTTGCTCCCTTAACGCAGACGAAGGCGAGTCTCAGAGGGGAGAGACCAGTCGACTGCTGCAACGGTGTGGTTTCGAACATCCAAGGAAGTACGGTATTCGGCGTCTTTCGAACGGCCTCGGAGGAAATCCCGCATACCAAACCACAAAACTCCCACAATTGGGAGCAAATAGATCAGTTTACCAAACGCACGTGGGCCCCAGTGATGCTCCTCAAGCAAGGTGCCGTTATCGTGAACGATAGCGATTCGAAAACCACGTTGTGCAAAAGAGCGCCCGAACGTTCGTCCAGTGTACTTGAAGTACAGATAATGAGCACTGAAAAACAACACCCAATTGAGCACGAATGCTCCGAGATAAATCGCACCTTCGGTAACCAATGAGTAAGACATGAGGTAATACAGAAGTTGCTGGCCTGTGAGGAAATGAAGAACCAGTGTCAAAAGAACAACATCGAGCATGTAAGCGGCTGAACGTTTCCAAACCGGAGCGATGAGCATTCCTTCAGGTGCCGAGGAAAGTACTGCTTGAGCGAGCGTACCACTGCCTTGATGGACGCTGACTGGGCTGTCTGCCATGTTGAATGGTAACGGGTGCCCTTTGTCAAGTGTTGGCTTTCGAATTCACCCGTGAGTAACGTGCCAAGCAAACAAGTTCCGTTCTTCGGCCCAATCCAACCATGCTCGCCATGTGCCGTCTTGGCGTAATGTTTTGGCATTTCCAAGAACGATAAGCCCTCGCTTTGCCCGCGTCAGTGCCACGTTCAGCCGTCTGCGGTCTTTCAGGAAGCCAATCTCACCTGCATCGTTGGCGCGAACTGCTGAAAACACAATAATTTCTTTTTCGCGGCCCTGGTATCCATCAACGCTCTTAATTTCAAGACCTTCATACGGCGCTCCTACTTCTCTCCCGCCAGCCTGTTCAAACAAATCCACGAGCAATCGTACTTGACCGTTGTATGGAGTAATCACGCCAATGTCAGAGGGGGTTAAATCTCCTGCTGCCAGCAAGTCATTGACAATCGAGAGAACCTTAGCCGCTTCATCGAGATTTGATTTACTGCTGCTTTCCTCATCGACGATTTCGTAGCCGGCAATCGGTACAAAAGCCACCGGGTGGTCCCAATCCGGCCACAAGAAGCCTGCAGCAGGTGGGCGTTCCTCAGAACTGCAACCGTCGTCAAGCCGGCCATCATAGAAACGAGCGCTCGGATATTCTCGGATGGTTGGATGCATTCTGTATTGCGTAGTAAGCATGTGAGCCTCTAATCCGCATTCGATAAGACGTTCAAACAACGAACGCCCAAGTCCTCCGTCTTCAGCGACCTTGCTGATGACGGTCGGGGGTAGTTGCTTGTGGTCTCCAACCAAAACCAGTTGCCGGCATCCACGAGTAATCGGGACCAAAGCGCTCGGTTCACTGGCTTGGGTTGCTTCATCCATGAGTACGACTGGGAACCGGCGTTCGCCCAGTAGACTGTGCCCAACACCGATGGTGGTTGCACAGATGACTTCTGCACCGTCGAGAACCGCCGAAATCATGTTGCCTTCGAGTTGTCTTATTTCCTTGAAATTACGGTTCACATCCCTGTGCGCCATGCCTTTTTCCTTGCCTTTGAGACTCGAGAGTGAACGGCGCAAATCGTCGTTTTGTTCACGAATGAATCGTAATTCTTCTTGAAGCGGATGGTTTTCGATTTGCGCATCCAGCGTTGCGTCCCGGAGGTGTTCTCGGACCTTCACTGGTCGACCTATGCGGACGGCGTTGATGTTCAGTTCAAGCAGACCTTCGAGTAAATTATCGACAGCCACGTTTGATTCGGCCGTAGCCAAGATCGGGCCTCGGCCCATACGAACAAACGCTGCAAGTAAGCGTATGGCAGTGTGCGTTTTACCCGTTCCTGGAGGCCCTTGAATGAGTGTGAGGCGCTGCTCTACGGCAGACTCCACTGCTGAACGTTGAGAGTCGTTGAGTTGCATTTTCCCGATGCCGAGGGGCCCGTGGCGTTTTTGACCGCGGATTTCAGGTGGGCGTTGTGCCGATGCAGAAAGGTCATGCAGTGAGCCGAGCAAAACATCTCTCAACACCGTCCCGCTATCGCTTTCCATCGAATGGAACGTCGTCAATGCCTCATGCATACGGTCGTGGGCAACTCTATTTGCTCCTCGATCAAGTCGCCACGTTCCTTTTTTGATATCGCTCGGTTTGTCTGCGACTACAATTCGAATCCGTGTAGGTCCACGGTCAAGGACGATACCTTCAACCACTTTTTCGCCCCACGGGCGGGCACGGGACAGCAGGACAATGTCGCCGTGACCAAATCGGTGAATCGGTAACCTCGACTTCGATTTGTTCTCAAAAACGAGGATTGGGTCGCCGAAGAAGCGCCCCTGAGTCCGACCTGTTAGGTCAAACAGCGCCAGGCCTGCAGCCAACAAACGTTGTTTACTCCACTTTTTCCATCGCTCTTCTACCATCGCAGTTTCGTCATCGAGTTCTCGACGGATTAACTTGGTAAAGCGTGAGAAGTGGTCCTGACCGCGTTGCCACTTGAGTGGCATTTCTTCGGCAAGTTCCTTGTCAATCTTCTTTTGGGAAGAGCTGTTGTTCATCCGACGGACTTTACCTCGCTCCTCCATGGCACATGGAGCCCCCCCTACTCCATCAGTATATGCCTGCAACAATGAGGTATTCACAGGTCGAGAAACCCCATTCCTTAAACCCAAAATCAAGGACGAGCATTTGGTGAGCAGTCTGTTTCGACGTCGAAAAGAAGACAAGTCCGAAGAGGGGAATGTCTGCCCCTACTGCGAATTTGTCAACGAAGACGGCGCTGAGAATTGTGCTCAATGCTATTATTCCATCAATTTAGCACCCCGTGACCAACCTATGGCTACCCCCACTACATCCGGTTCGGACCTGATGAACACCCTGCTTGAAGACAACGAAGCATTGGAAGATGATGTTGCGGTCGAGGCAGTGCTGTCTTTGGACGATGTAGCGGTCGAAATTGATCAGTACGAAACCAGCAACGCTGAGGAGGAGGATTCGTTTCAATTCATCAGCGGCAGCACGCCTGAATTGGCACAGACTGTCGATTTTGAAGCACCGGAAGAAGTCGAATTGAGTGCCTCGGACGCTCCTGTGAACCCGGTTGTCTTTGACCTTGGAAGCCAAAACCCTCTCGAAGAGGTTCCTGAACCGGTTCCTTCCGGACTGGGTAACCTGTACTCGCCGTCCGTCAAGATTGAGAAAGATGAAGATTTACTGGGCTCTGTCGGCCCCATAATTCCGGAAAAAGCGTCGACTCCAGAACTACCTGACTTCAACAACCTCACTCAAGCCAGTACTGCTCCAAGCGAGGCTGTACCGGCCGCTGAGGGGCCTCATGCAACCACTCCACAACTGCCTGATGTGACGTCCGCTTCAACGCCGACAACACCGGAACTGCCCGTTGTAAGTGCTTCAGTTGAAACACCTGTGGCGGTCACTCAAACGCCTGAACTCCCTGTTGTGTCCCAATCCGTAGAAACGCCAACGGCTCCGGTGATTGAAACTGCACAACCATCCACCAGGTTTTGGCCTTGGCCTGCACAAGATGCATGGGGTGCACATGAAGTCTATCGAGAAGTGGTTGCTGTTCTTGATGCGATAAAAACCGGACAATATCCGAAAGCCGCCGAAACGCTCGATGCACTTGGACCACATCTTGATTTGAACTTTGAAATGCTGCTCCATATTGGTTCGGCTATGCGAGCGTTGAATCGAGAAGAACACCTACAGTGGACGCTTGCTATGGCGAAGCATGTTCACCCGAACAATGAACATGTAGCGACGGCTGTATCACAACTATCCTAGAGGATTTGCCATGACGCCTGAACTCGAGTTTCGCTCAGATATGAAACTCATACCGGTCAGCAAATCCATTTTACCGTTGCTCTTAGAAGCCTACAACGAGGACCCTGAAGCTGCACAAACTGCACTCCCATGGCTTGATGCTGAATTCAATGTACAAGGGCAACTGAGCGACATGCTGTTCGATGTCGAAAACCAATCGGACGTCGACCGATTGCATTTCTGGTGGATTCGTTCTGAAGAAAAAGGGGCTTTTGTAGGGCTCATCGGACTCGGCGACGAGTTACAACTGCTGCAATCCTCATACAACCTTGGATATTGGGTGCGTTCATCGTACCAACGTCAAGGTATTGCGCTTGAGGCTACGCGCACAATTCTCCAATGGTTGGAAAACAAAGCGCATGAGAACCAGGAATTCCATCGCATCGAGATTACCGTCCATCCGCACAACGAGCCCGGCCTAGCCACTGCCAACCGCATTTGCGAAGAATGGGGTGGAGAAATCATTGAGCAATTCATTGGTATCGAAATAGGCCAACGCACCGTCCCACATCGCTTGCACATCCTCGATTTACCTCGAGGTGACGCGGCTTGAAGGCCACATGGCTCACCGTAGATTTCGACGATGAGCGTCACGTGCCTCGCTTTTCAGGCCATCCAACGCGTAGCCAACATGACCAAACTCACATCGAGCAGGCGGAACTCGACAAGCAACTTTCAGAATCGTTCAAGATCGGTATGAAGGGATTTGAGGAATGGCTTAGAACAAATTCGCACCCAGTCACTTTATTTGTAATTGCAGACCTGTTCATGAGCGAAGAGTTTAGCCGGTGGTTTGCTCACCTTCTGAAAGAGAATCATGAACGTCTGACGGTCGGTTGCCACGGTTTGAACCATAGGTCGTGGTCTGCATGGCCGGAAGACAGAGATGGTTTTTCTCAGGCTCTAACCCAAGCTACGACCATTCTACAAGAAAATACGGGCAGCGCCTTCCGTCCGTGGTTTCGAGCCCCTGGGGGATACATGGCTCCATGGATGGCTTCAGTTCTTGCAGAACAAGGATACACGGTTGACTCCTCAATCAATCCTTCTTGGTTGGTGAAGCGAAAGGCTGGAAAAGGTAATTCATGGAATGAAGTTGCTCAAGCGCTTCAAGAATCGAATGTTCTTTCACGACCGTGGAAAACAAGTCTATACCTGCCGATAAATGGCCCAGCACTTTCCCTGTTCCCACTCTCATTGTTGGCTCGATGGAATTGGAGGAGAGCCCCGACATCGATTGGCGCCGAGGACATTGACCGGACGGTCACAGATTCAAAAGCCAAGCTAACCACGTTGTATTGGCACCTTCTTGACCATGCTCGCCAACAAGGCACCTGGACTCCGCCGTTCGATTGAACACAACGACGCCCTCCCTGCCGTATAGGAAAGCAATGGCCCCTTGTGTACACTCACGGTTCGTGAACATGAGTAAAGCCTTGAACCAGACTGCAACTGACGTTATTCGTTTCAATAAATGTTATTAGTTTTGTATCACAGCAAATACCATGAAACTTGGGCCACTGATTGCCTTGTTACTCATTTCTTCCTCAATCAGTGGCTGTCTAAGCGATGAGCCCAATAAATCAGAAGCTTTACTCGAACCAGATATTGTAGATCTTTCGCTACCTGCACTGATTGAGGAATGTATGATGTTCGATGAAATGGAAAGGTGTTGGCTTATCCATGTCCCTACCGGTTATGATGAGGAAGTAGACCATCCGTTAATCGTCAACCTTCATGGATTCACCGGCAACAAGAATATGTTCTACAATTATTCTCACTTCGATGTAATTGCCGAAGAAAATAACGTCGTTGTCGTCTATCCACAAGGATATGAAAATTCTTGGAATGCTGGTTGGTGTTGCGGGCAGGCCAAGGACGAAGGAATAGACGATGTAGGATTCATCCTGGAACTCGTCGAATATATCACTGGTAATTTCTCCATAGACGATTCAAGAATCTATGCATCAGGGCATTCAAATGGATGTGCTATGACTCACAAACTCGCAAATGAGGCGAGTGATATTTTCGCAGCAGCTGGATGTATGGCTTTGTACCTTCTCGATGCTCCTGCCCCTTCTTACACTCCAATCTCGTTGATAGAAGTCCATGGACTTCTCGACCAAATTATTCCATATGGAGCATCTTACCCCTCATCGGTCTATTTTGATCAATCGCTGGATGGTGAAGAAGGGGCTATTCAGAACATTATTGACTGGGGAGGGATGAACGGTTGTCGAGGTGGCCCTCTGCCGACAATTTTTGAGGAACATTATGATTATACAATAATGGGCTATGACGATTGTGATAATGGAACTGAGGTGAAGTTGGTCACCCTGAACTTCGCAGGCCATTCTCCATATCCTTCCGACTCAAATAATCCCACCGACGTAAATACAACCAAGATAGTTTGGGAGTTTTTGAGCAAGTTCTCGAAATAATGGCTCTTTACAACCCTACCCTCATGTAGACTAAGACACCAACTGACTCAGCTCTTCTGATGATGGCACGTTCACTCCGCGCAAACGGATTTCTTTACTGACGTGGTCAATCAAGAACCAGTGGACTGCAGAATCGTTTGGAATGTCCAAACTGTCTCGGAACGCCTTCTTGTCAAGGTATACGGTGACTGTTCTTTGACGTACATTGCGGTCTCGAATAACGGCCCGCATGATCGTATCAAGACGCATTTGGCGGAACCTTGTCGAGCGTTGAATCACTGGTATCTCGATGATGGTATGACTTTCTCCAAGACCGTTTGCGTCAAAGGCAGCAATCACTTCATCGACGACACGCTGCTGCCATTGTTCAAACGCCGCAATAACAAGAAGGGGCTCGTTGTTGTAATCGTCCGGAACGGTTACCGTTTTTTTGTTGAGGTTTCTCCCTGTTACAGAAGGGAAAATTTCTGCCATTCCAAAACCTCACACGCACTCACAGTCAACGGTTTTTCAAATAGTCAGCGCCGTACCAAGTCCATTGTTCCATGGTCCAACCGGCCGGAAGGCCTTCGGGGGGAAGGGGGGGTGCAGCAGGAGACTCGACTGGCGCATTCAATGCTGGCAGTGGCTTAATTGGCAGCGGAAGTGGTTGACCTACCGGAGAACGGCGGCGATTCATTGCCAACAAGCCAACGAGCAACAACGTAACAACCACCAGTGACGCTACAATCAGCGGCGTAGAGAAAGAGGTTGAATCACTTGCCAGGTACCGAGTAGAATCCATTGGGTAGGAATCGGCCTGGTCCGACCAACCATCAGCATCACTGTCGAGGCAGCCAAGCCGGTCGAGCGTCGAAGTACCGGACACCTCAAGACAATCGTCAGAGAACTCTGTACCGGTTTGGTCAGCGTATCCATCACCGTCAGCATCCGACCAGAGCAGGATATTTTCGGGGAATTGGTCAAGGTAATCGTCCCAGCCATCGCCATCACCATCGGGGCATCCAAGTCGAGTTTCGGATGAAAGACCAAACAAGCCTGGGCAATCATCTGCAGCGTTACCGTCAGGAGAGTCTCCGTACCCGTCTGCATCGTCGTCCACATGTTGGCTCGCATCGTTTGCGAAGGCATCACCAGCGTCAGACCAACCGTCGCCATCAGCGTCGGCGCATCCAAAGCGGTCTTCGGTAGAAGTGCCGAATACTCCAGGGCATTCATCGCCTTGGAAACCGGTCAAAGCATCACCAAAGCCGTCACCATCAGCATCAATGTATTGAGTACTCTCCATTGGCATAGCATCGGCTCCATCCATCGCAGTCCAGCTCATGTCTGGGTCAGACCAACCGTCTTTATCAGAATCAAGACATCCGTTACGATCGAGTGTAGATGTTCCGATTGTTGTCGGGCATGCATCACCGTCTATTCCAGCGACCTGATCGCCAAAGCCATCGCCATCGGCGTCGGACCATTGCGTTGCTTCGGTCGGGTATTCGTCTACGGAATCAGCATAACCGTCCCCGTCATAGTCTTCGCACCCAAGTGGGCCGCCAACGGAACTAAGCCCGTAGGTTTGTGGACAATCATCGCCACCATCGGAAAAACCATCGTTGTCATCATCGGTGTCTTCGGAAAGATCTTCGCAACCGTCTTGGTCTGCATCGTTCGATTGAATTGAAGAGAAGGACGGGGCACTCATTGGGCATTCGTCAACACCTGTCGTTGAAGGTGTGCACGCCCAGATTCCATCCGATTGCATACCGTCACAGATACGGTCATCATCGTCATCAAGGTCTTCTGCGCTGTCTTGGCATCCATCGGCATCGTAGTCTGTGGCAGCCGTAGCAATCCATGCGAGGTCGCCCTTTGGACACCGGTCCATGCCGTCGTCGACCATGTCGTTATCGTCATCATCGTCTTCAGTCAAGTCGGCACAACCGTCCATGTCATGGTCCGTCGCAAGCGATGAAATCCATGACAGATTACCAAATTGGCAGTCGTCAACCTCGTTTAGCACGGTGTCGTTATCGGTATCTTCATCGCACGAATCACCAAATGCATCGCCGTCGTAATTGGCTTGTGCTGCATTGGCCACGAAAGGACAGTTGTCAGCCGAATCGCCTACTCCATCGGAATCAGCATCGGTATCTGGTTGAATCAATACCACTTCATCTTGGCCGTTATCAACGTAATACAAGAGGCCATTAGGGCCAATTTCAAGTCCCATGATTGATGATGCGGTGGTTTGTATGGAATCCGCTCGAACACCAGCTTTCCCATCTGCGTCCAGTTCATAAGCGGTTATTTTTCCATCGCCGTTTGTGGATACGAACAATTGGTCACCGTCAAGAGCGATGCCACTTGGTCGATTGAGTCCGGTGTCAAGAACGCCCCATTCGATACCGGTAATATCTGAATACTCAGCAAGTGGTTCAAGACGAGATGACTCGCTCATGATGTTCAGTGACGAAGTCGTTGCATCGTCGGTGTTCACCCAGAGAACTCGGTTTGCACCGGCATCTGCGATGTAGAGGATTCCAGAGTCTTTATCGAGAATCATGTGCCCAGGAATACCAAATGCATGCGTGAGCTGGATATCAGCATAGCGCCGAACAATGGCATCCGAGTGGTCATCCATTCCCGTATCGTGGTCTTCTTGGAAATCGTAGTACACCAACTCACCGTAGTAGCCATCGTTGTACCAGTAAGCATTTTCCGAATCGTGAGCGATGCCCACGCCGTATGGAGATTCGTGATTCATGTCGATGTGGCTGCCAAGTAGTCCATCGGATTGGTGTTCCATGGCGAAGTGGGACAGCGACGAAGGCCAAAGCGTTGGACCCATGAAGTTGTTCGGAGAACCTTGTCCGCAGTAGGTGTTTCGAGTTTCTTGAGCGGAGCCCCATTGCCAATCAAATTCAGGATGATAGGAGCCAAAGGCAATCGCACTTACTTCTTCGAGGAAGTGGTTTCTGTGAGAATCACGGCGGTTTTCTGAATATTGTGATTCAAGCCCGGTATCGTGAACGATGGTTATGCTGTCAGTCGCTCGATTTGCGACCCAGAGTTCATTGGCTCGCCCCGGATGAAATTCAAGGTCCCGTGGATCATCGAGGTCATCTGAAGAGTCAGCAATGACGACTTCTTGGAAAACTTCTCCAAACTGCTCAACAGGTGATGTTTCCCTTGATTCCACTGCGTGAGATGGGATGGAGAACAACAGAATTCCGAGAAGAATGAGGGTCAATTGCTTGTTCATGAACACCCCAAAATCGCATGACCTTTGATACCTTGCTTCAACAGTGCGTTTCATTCCTCGGAATCTGTCGATGGTTTCTTCCTTCGAAAACGGCTTGGAATCAACTTGCTACGGAAACGTTCCAACAGGCTCCTACCTGCAATCAATCCACCGATAGCAAACAACGTCTCGCCTAAAACAATCAACACAGTAACGGTAACCGCGCTTTCTGAAGTGCTTAGTGGCATGAATGGAACTGCGAAAAGTGCCGCATAAGGCACGCAGGACAGTACCATGAAGAGAATTCCTAACCGTTTACGTTCGATAGCACAGCCCCCGGTTAACATCGGCTTTGAGGTAAAAGGTCACCAGTATTCGACTCGAGGCTTCTTGATTCGGAGGTCTGTCCCCTGATAGTGGAACATATCTGCGAGCAGCGATTGGAATTCAAGGTAGCAAGGGTGCTTGTGCAAGCCGAGCGTCTTGGATTCGTTGGAAAGTCGTACGAGAATGAACTTTGGACGTGACCCGTGAGAGAACAACCACTCGTGAACGGTTTGTATGTAAATCACTCGTAACGACTCACAAAAGGCTTCGCCAATGGTCTTTGAATCGTGCGAAAGAAGCGAAGGCCAGTCATCAGGAACCCAATTCGAGTTGAAATGGCTCCACGATGGTTTGAACGCCGCCTCAGCGTATGCGCGCTGAATCGGGCCAATTTTACTCTGCAAATCATTCACGAGGTTGGTTCGGCTGAACGCTTGAGTGATTTTTTCGACGTATTCAGGATAGAGCGGTGGGTCGATAACCACTGCACTACGCGCCTTACTGCGGCCCAAGTGCGGGTATATTTCCCACCCTCGAGTGGGATTGTCGTTGAAGTCGTACTCGTTTCGCTCCCACCTTTCATCGCCCAATTCAGGCGGGGGCGGAGGGGGTAATTCCTCAGGGTAAATTACGACCCGTGCCCCGGAGTTGGCAAGTGTATCGAGTAATGTGTCAGGGATGTTTTCGCCACGAATAATGATTCGGCGATTCTCAATAGGTACGTCTGAACGACGTATTTGTGAAAGGAAAGTGAATAAATTGTCAATTTTCATACTGGCAATCGTCGAAACATCTTCAGCAGAAAGCGCCCATGAATCCACTGGAATGCCCGGAGTGTCTGAAAACAGCGGTGTTGAGCGCATTGAAACCCAGTTTTCATAGGCTTGAATATTCTCGATTTTCTCATCGCCGCGGATTCGTATCAAGTCGGTTTGCCACTGAGAAAGTTGTTCAGGATTCGTGTCCTCGATGACTGTTTCACCGTAGGTATATCCGGAATAGGGGGCGGAAACGGGTGTAGTTTCGGTCGTAATATCAAGATCACCTTCTTGCCTTGATTCAAGGTATTCCTGTTGACGCCGTTGGCGGCTTGCCATACGGGCGATTGGATTCAAGGATTCTTCGACTGCTCCGCCAACTTCTTCGATGGCTTGCTCAACATCATCTCCAGCTTCCACGATGTTCACGAATGAACCGCCGCTTGCACCACTGACCTGTCGAAAGACGTTTACTGAGTCGCTAGGAAGCCCTAGTCCGATGATGTGAAATTCTACATCGATGCCAATTTCCTTTATTGCTTCTATACAGGGTTGGAAACCATCGATGCCGTTGAAGGGAGGTGACGAACTCATGTCCATGCCGTCGCTGATGAGGAAGAACAACCAGTCAACGCTGTCTTTGCTCAGTTCCCTCGCCTCTTCAACCAAGAATTCCCAAAGATAAGTTCCACCATAGGGGTTTGGAAAATCTATTTTCATCAAGTCATCATGACTTCGAAATTCAAGCGGAGCAAGAACCTTTGAACGCCCACGGCTGTTAATGGTCGATACTTTCGTCTGGCGGTCTTTGAATGTTGGAACGAGGTTTTCCCACATGGCTTGGGCGACACGACTTTTCTTGACTTTGCCACTAAATCCGACAGCCCGCATAAAACTGCGAAACATCGACGGACGGACGTTTGCAAAATTATCGTCCATCTCACCGTTAATTCGTTCATTCATTGAACCCGAAGTATCCACGTAAATCGCAATTTTCACCACATTGATGCCTCCCTGTTCACCCTTACAGCCACGGATGTATCATTTAACAGTATCACGATAAAGCCCGAAGAATTATTCGTGGATGCAATACTTAGATACTGTACCACCTCGTCTACCCTTCATGGTGGAGCCACAACTTAGCCCCGATGGGAAATCGGAATGGACCGGTTCAGAATGGGTTCCAGTCGGCACTCAAGCACAACACGTCTCCGGCGCCCATGTGTACACACAACAGAAAATTGTTGACAGCGTCATCATGGGCAATCTCACTTCACAAACGATTGTTCAGAACAGTCCGGAAGACCTTGCTAAAGCAATGGTCCTCGCTTTAGAACAAATCGGTTTTGTTGGGAACATCCAATCTTCAAACCCTTCTCAGCAACAAATGGCGAGCGTCAAAAACCTTCTCAAATCAAGCGATAAGTTGGCGTCGCAAGGCGTTCAAATCCAAGGCTCTACAGATCTTAAACTCGGAAACGCAGCGCGGCTCACCGGTCGCTTCCAAGCAGCTATGGAGTACTATGAACGAGCCCTTGAAACATTCCGTTCTGAAAGAAACAAAAGCGGCGAGGCTGATGCGCTCATCAACATTGGATACGTCGCACTCAACCAGGGCGATCTTGCTCAAGCCTATTCAGACTTTAGAAACGCACGAGGTATGAAGAACGAAATTAAGGAGCCAAACGGTGAAGCGGATGTCATTTTGGCTATGGCAAATCTCGCACTTGTCGGGAACGAATTCGGTCAAGCGCAACACTTGTTCACTGAAGCGCTGAACATCAAAGAAGAGTACAGCGACGAGAACGGAATTGCCATCGCTTTAATCGGATTAGGAAATATTTTGGAAACTAAAAAGGATTACCAAGCCGCTCAATTGCATTATCGCCAAGGACTCATCATCAAAAGAAAACAGAAGGATTTGGAAGGAGAAGCAATCATCCTATCGAACCTCGCAACCATCGCGGAACACCTTGGTAATCCGAGCGATGCGCAGCGCCTAACCAGTCAAAGCATCGCCATCAAGAGAGAAATTGGCGACCGCCGCGGCGAGGCATATTCGCATGTCCAACTCGCTTCGCAAGCCAAACAAAGAGGCGATTTGGTCGAAGCCGAACGCCTTTACACTATGGCCTTGAAAATGAAAAGAAAACTTTCTGATTTACGCGGACAGTCCGATACACTGAATCTTCTTGGCGTGTTCTATGAAGAACAAGACCGTTTCGAAGAAGCCGAGCAATACTTCACCGATTCCTTGAGAATTATGAAGCAACTTGGCGACCGCCAAGGTGAGGCAATTGCCTTGTTCAACATCGGCAATACAAACCTCTATCGGAATAAATTAGATGCTGCTCAGGACCAATTTGAGCGGAGTTTACGCATGGCAAAGACCGTGAACGACCATGAAGGTGCATCGGACGCCTTGGTACAGTTAGCAGCAATTGCGGAACAACGGCAAAACATACCTTTGCGCCAAAACCTGTTGAAGGATGCAGCTAACATGCTGCGTTCAAACAATCTACCCGTGACTGGGTGGTTGCTTGAAAACGGTTTCTAATCGGTAAATAGGAGCACTATTCCTGCTGAATCCTTATGCTTTCATCCTTCATGCAACCATCATGGAGAGCACAGTAAGCACGGATGCTCCCGTAGCAACTTCCGCCCGTATCGAGTCGTTGGATATTCTGCGTGGAATTGCTTTACTCGGGGTACTTCTCCTCAATATTCTCGGCTTTGGTATGGCATCAGCGGGGTATTTTCATCCACTGGTCGGACTCGGAAAGAACCCGGAATTGAATTATGCAATTTGGGGCATCATGAACCTGTTTTTTGAAGGCTCAATGCGCGGGCTGTTCTCCTTGCTGTTTGGGGCTGGAATCGTCATGTTCGCCACTGGCTTTGGCACCCGATCAGGCCGAGAGAAAGGCGCTTGGTTGCACTACAAGAGAACCTTCTTCCTCCTGTTGTTTGGAATGTTCGATTCTTTTGTTTTGCTTTGGACTGGAGATATTCTCATTCTCTACGCCATGGCCGGAGCACTGCTTTATCCGTTACGAAATGCTCGACCAAAGACATTGCTGATTCTTTCAACTACGGTCTTGCTCTGCACCTCAATCCTCTTTGCTGTTTCTGGAATCCTTGTCGAAGAAGGCCGTGAGGCGGCTACAATGATTGATGCAGACCCGTCCGCAGAGTACTCGAGTGATGAGTGGGAACTTGCTGCATTGTGGACCAATTCCGAGAACCAGTTCACATTCAACGAATCAGCAATGGAGGAAGAACTGGATATTCGACGAGGTTCATACTTGGAAATCGCCAGTTACAGCGGAGAAAAGGTAATTCAAAGTTTACTTTTCTTTACGCCCGTATTCATGCTATGGGATTGCGTTGGCATGATGCTGCTTGGCATGGGCCTGTATCGGCTTGGCGTTCTCTCAGCCAAACGTTCCACGAAAAATTACCTGCAACTTGCCGTTGGCGGGTTTACCTTTGGCTTGGTGATCAACGGTTACGAATTGTTCCGAGCCATTGATTCCGATTTTGATGCAATTGTCGTATCAGGATATTTTCAAGGAACCTATCAAATTGGACGTGTAGCGATGTCGATGGGTTGGCTCGGGCTGATTATGTTGTTTTGTCAAGTCGAGGTTTGGGCGGGAATGAAAAAACGGTTTGCGGCGGTAGGTCGTATGGCACTGAGCAACTATTTACTCCACTCGCTGATTTGCTTGGTTGTGTTTACTGGTGCTGGGCTTGGACTCATTGGCGCGTTTGAGCGATGGGAACTCTATGTGATTGTGCTGGCCATTTGGGCCTTTCAATTGATGTTGAGCCCATGGTGGCTCAACCGTTATTCATTCGGGCCGGCGGAATGGCTTTGGCGCAGTCTTACTTACGGGTCGATTCAAAAATGGCGAGTAAAGGACGTTGCAGTCAAGAAAACAGAGCTCGATTGATGTCCTCACGAGTGACAGGGCAGAATTCACCGGGTTCTAAATTAAAATCAGAAAGCACCATGGCCTCGGTTGACAAACGGTGGAGGTATTGGACTTGATTCCCTAATGTCGTAAACATGCGGCGTATCTGTCGCTTTTTCCCTTCATCGATGGTTAGAATCGCACAACGATCGTTTTCCAAATAAACATGGGCACCGCGGGTGCGAAACTCTTCCATCGTTCCAAATTCCACAACCGATACATCAACGCCCTCTCGAATAGCATCGATATCTTGACGTGAAATTGGATGTTCGGTCTCCACGCGGTATGTTTTCTTGATGTGTCTGTTGGGGTCTGTGACGGCATGAACCATTTTCCCATCCGTCGTCACGAGAAGAAAACCCGTTGTATCTTCATCGAGACGTCCTACGGTGACAAGGGACTCAAACACTTTTGGTTCTACTGCATCACGAAACAATTCATAGACGGAAGTCTTGTTGAGTTCGCGCTCTTGAGAATTGAGGCGAGAACAAATGTATCCTTGTGGTTTATTGAGGAGGAAATAAAAATCTGTTACCGGGAGTTGCAATATTCGCCCCTGGTACTCAACAACACGCTTAGCAGGATTGAATTCGAAGGCGATGTTCTTGACGACCGACCCATTGACGGTGACATCGCCGTCCCAAATCGCCTGCTTTACATCTGCTTTCGAGGTGAAATCCCCTGTTTTCGAAAGGAACTGATGAAGTCGAAGTTTCATTTTATTCCCTCAATTGTATGTGTAGGCCCAGTGCTCTTAGCAGTTCCTCTTGAATGATGGAGCATTGTCGCCAAAAAGTGGCCCCCGAAAGGCCACTGAGAAGTGGGCGATGCAGGATTCGAACCCGCGTCGACGGGTTCGAAGCCCGTCAGGATATCCAGGCTACCCTAATCGCCCTTGACCCACCCAGATGCCCCCCCTTCTTGAAGAAGGCGGATGGTTTGGCAAGGATATGGCCCGCTCACTCCCATGCATTCCGACGGGGTGTTCGGCCTGTTGCCGGGAGACGACTATGCCACTCACAAAGGCTGAGGCTTCGTTGCTCTCCCGACGTACTGGAATGACCGTTGAAGATTTCACATGGAAAAACAACGGTATTCTCACGCTTCTTAACGATGAAAACACACGCGCATGTGTATTCCTGCTGACCTCCTCATCAGATGTCAATGCGGAAGGGATGTGTTCGGTTTACGAAGTCCGACCCAAAGGTTGCCGGACCTACCCGAATGTCCTGAACCACAACGACGAGGCGATTCTCGACGAAGGGTGCCCTCATCGAGCCCAGTTCCCTGAACCAACCGAGGAAGACTCAATTGTTCTGCTCAATCTCGAGGAACAATTACTGCATGAAGAATAAGCCGACCTAAACTGGCATGAACATGTTCAACCCAGCGTTCCAACAGCCTCCATCCAGTTTGCTCAAAGCATGCTTCTAATTCGCTCCATTGTCCATGCAACAATTCGACTGTTGCGTCTTCTGGCAAGGCCTCTTCGGCATGTTCTCCAAACGGGTGAATAGGCACAATCAATACAAAATGAGCATCGGTTGCTGCAACAGAATAACAACTCTCCAAGACGGCGCGTATCAAAGCCGTTGGCTCAAGCGTTCCTTGCGAGTTTCTGCCGTAAGGAGGGTCGAGAACAAAACCGCTGATTCGGTGGATGATGTCCGACGGTAACACGTCCAAAAGGCGAGTTGCATCGCCAAGAAGCAGGGATGCGGTTGTTACGGGTGCAGCCCAATCCAGGTTTTTTTGAGCGCCTTCAATCATTTCTGAATCAAGGTCAATGCCGTAGGCCTCTCTTCCTGAAACCGCTGCTTCAAGAACAAAACCACCGGTGCCGGTCATCAAATCAAGTGTGACGCCCTTTTGCAAGGGACCTGAGGCGAGATTGACTGCTAAACGGGCGAGCCTTGGGTCAAGACTCACCGGCTTGAAAAACGGGCGGTCCGTCGCACGTCGGGCAGAAATACCGTCGGAATCATCGCCCGTTCCAATCATCCAGCCGCATGCAACGATTCCTGCTTTCGCATCCAGCACCATACCCAAACGATGCTCCGGTTGCTCAAGATCAATTTTGTAGCCATGCGACGACAGCATACCGCCGATTTTCCGCATCAAGTCTCGAGCACTGACGCCTTCCATTTTCCCTTCATGCTTCCATGAACGAACAGCTACAGAGCCTGTGCGTGTATGCGTTTGAATGTAATCGCTCATTTGTTTAAGCAGTGAATCGATGGGCTGCTCTGTCGACCAAAGAACTGCATGCGAAAGCAGGGCTTGGCAACCGCTCGAACAATTCACAGCCTCAAGCATATGCTCGGGTGAGATCTCTCCCTCGAGTTGTATCAAACGACGCGCTGGCAGTCGCTTTACAACAGCCATAGGAAGAAGGGAGGCAATCTCTGCGCGTGCTAACGCGGTGTGCCAGCCGCGTAAACTTGCAACATGACTCGCCATGGTGAGCGCTTGCACCTCGACTTCTTGACGGGTTCGGATGCCAATATACACATACTGTCAACTTATGTTCATACCATGGGCTGCAATCTGAAAGACCTGGCAACTGCAGAAAACATTGACCTAGCAAGCCTTTCTGGTCAAAGAGTCGGTATCGATGCTTTCCTTACGGCTTTCCAATTCCTAACAACGATGCGAGACCGCTCCCCTCAAGGAGATGGAGGGCCACTCAAAGCCGACAATGGGAAGGTCGTCTCCCATCTGATGGGTTTCCTCAACCGAACTGCAACATTGCTCAACCTTGGAATACGCCCAGTCTACATCTTTGATGGCGAATCTCCAGAATTGAAAGAAGGCGAGTTAGCAATCCGTAGAGCGCGTAAGGTTGAAGCTGAACGCATCCATAAAGAAGCGCTCGAAGTCGGAGATTTCGCCCTGGCTCAGAAAATGGCTCCACGCATCGTGCATTATTCTCAAGAAATGGTGGATGAAACAAAACAGTTGCTGGATTTACTCGGTGTGCCGTGGGTTGTCGCCAAGGCGGAAGGCGAAGGCCAAGCGGCTGTAATGGCGGCAAAGGGTCAACTCGATGTCGTGGCTACCCAAGACTGGGATGCTCTGCTCTATGGAACGCCACGTTTGGTTCGAAACTTGATGAGTGATGGTTCTAAGCAGCATGGGAGAACGGTTCGAGCACAAATGATTCATCTTGATGGGATGTTGGAGTCCAACGACCTTTCTCGCTCTCAACTGATTGACCTTGCCATCATGATTGGAACCGACTTCCACCCTGGAATCCGAGGAATCGGCCCAAAAACTGGAATCAAGTTGATCAAAGAACACGGCTCGATTGAGGCGATATGTCAGGTCAAGGGCAAGGACGTTCCTGAACGGCTTGATGAAATCCGACGTATTTTCCATGAGCACCCCGCTGTTGAAGTTGAAGATAAAGCCCTTGAGCCGGGGCAAATAGACGTCAAAGGACTTGAACAATTCTTGCAAGTTGAACGGCAGTTTAGCCAACGAAGAATGGACAACGCTTTCGATAAACTTCGAGAAGTAGGGCTTATTCGTGAAGGCGGTCAAACGTCTTTATTCTCATTCTGAAGGTCGCATAAAGCGCAGCGGACTGGCCAAGACATCAACGCCTTGGTGCTGGGTAACTGCTCCCCTGGATACGCTTTGAGGATCGTTAAGTGCTTCAAGAACGGTATTGACCGGAGCGCACGGAATGCCAACAAGCAGCGATTCAAGTTCATGACGGCTCATCGACGAAACGGCATCTGCAACGGCTTTCTCTACACTGGCTCGATTCAAAACTCGTCCCTCGTTGGTTGACCATTCATCTGGGGCATCTATCGAAAGGAACGCTGCCAAGGCACTCCACTGGTTATCCGAACCAACACCAATCACAAACCAACCGTCGTTTGCTTTGAATGCTCGATAAGGAACAAGATTTGGATGAGCGGACCCCATTGGCTGGGGATTGGAACCACTGGCCATGGCATTGTGTGCCTGATTGACCAGAGCAGCAACCGCGCAATCCCACAAGGAGATATCGATTTTCATGGATTCACCAGTTTTCTGCTTGTGGTACAGAGCAGCAAGTATAGCGTTTCCAGCGTTCAAGCCGGTGATGACGTCAATCCATGCAACACCAACCTTCACTGGAGATGAGTTGGCCTCTCCCGTAATACCCATAATGCCGCTGCGCGCTTGCAACGCCACATCATAGCCGGGTTCATCACGACGAGGGCCCGATGCGCCGTAAGCCGAAATGGAGCAAACAATCACGTCTTTTGGCATCGGCCCGAGAAGGCGCTCTAGCGTACCTGGTTTGAAATTCTCAACGACCACATCAGCGGATTCTATGAGGGAACGAACATCGTCGGCCTGCTGTTTCAAATCGAACGTGACGATTTCTTTGCCCCGGTTGCACGAAAGAAAGTATGCAGCAACCTGCTTGCCGTCAAATCCAGTGGTGAAAGGTGGACCCCATTTGCGGGTGTCATCGCCCCACGGCGCTTCGACTTTGATGACTTCAGCGCCCAAGTCAAAGAGCATCTGCGTTGCGTAGGGACCCGCTAAAATCCGAGAGACATCGACAATTCGTACACCGTTGAGAATTCCGCCCATGTACCCCCGAAGTGTCCGAAAGGGTTGAACCTCTCGCCCCGAACCGTTGCCTATGGAGCGGTTGGATATCGAAGACGACCGCTTCTGGAAGAAACTCCTCGTTTTAGGAATACTCCTCAACCTCATTGCCTGTTTTACAAGTGACTTGGGCCTTGATACGCACGTCAAGATGGCAGTTGATGAAGACGGAGCATTACCATGGGGGGATTTGCGACCGGAAAATCCGGGACAAAGCGATGCTTTCGATGGCGGTGACCGCGTGGTTCTTCCGCTCTATGAGATGTCAGAAGCAGGAATTAAAGCGATGGCTCTTGTAACCTTCTTGGGATTAATCGTTTGTCTTTACCGATGGAGTGGCGTACGTTCGGCAACGGTGTTGTCGCTCTCTCCAGCCATGATTTTTTCCGTTGCAAGAGGATATGAGGAAGTGTACCTGGCCGCATTTGCCGTTCTCGCTATGCTGCTCTTTAGTGGCGTACTTTCCAATAAAAACCGTCCATTGCAGTGCTTAAGTGGAGGAATTTTCTTCATGGGGATGGCGTACTCAAAAGGATTCACAGGTGCTCAAGGCGTTCTTCTCGGCGCCGTTCTCACCGGAACAGCAGCACTCCTATGGCATCAACTGCAGAACAGTGGGCGGAAGGGTACTGCATGGATGGCTCGACCTCACATCGTTGGAATGGGTGTTGGTCTTGCCGTGTCTATGCTGATGGTTTTCTTTGGCCTGCTCGAAATCAACCCAACGCTTGCCATCATCGGTCAACAGCCGTTGAGGTATGCTTCGGCTTTGGCATTCTCCATACTTGATGTGGTTGTCATTTTCACATTGTTTGGGATGGTTATGTGGCCGTTTGTTCGCTCGACTTGGTGCGTGCTGAAAGAGGTCCAAGACTCGAAACTTGCCATGATCACCGGGTATATCTCTGGCATCCTTGTGGCGGTGGTGTTCTATGTGGCTGCACTGTGGACATACGAAGCAAGCATTTGGGGTGCTGAGTGGCCAGGCGTGGTATGGACCATGGGCAACAATGGCCGTTACATCACAATGCTGTTCTTACCGTTCATCGTGCTAATGCATTACGTTCGCAAACACAACGATGTTCCAAGCCTCGATTCACCGCAATCGAAAGTCAAAGCAACTGTATTGACGGTGTTGTTATTGCTACCTCTTTCCTTACTTGCATCGGTTCATGGACAAACCATGTGGACAGACGAAGCGGCAGAAGGGATGGAGTTGAGCCAAGATGAGCACTTCCTGTTCGTATCAGAAGATACCCTTGGCATGCACTGGTTGTATACCTTCTATGCTCCGCTCGATGCGGAGGAAAACAACATCACTGGTCATTGGAGATCAACGAGCACTGCTTGGGAGGCGGATTTGAACGCATCCTTATCGCATGTGGATACAATCGTCGTTTCTCCGGAAATAAAGTATACACCGATTGGGTGGAATGTTAAAACCAGCGGAGAAAGCGATTTCCTCAACGGCAAGGGTGAGTGGCGCGTATTAACGCGCTCCTAACCTCAAGCGTTCTTGTCTGCTTGGACTTGGGTGCGCACTGCTTGAGCAGCGGACTTTGCATCTTGCATAGCCTTGCGCACACGGGTACCAGCAGCAGCGTTACCCTTGTCATGCTTGACAGCATCAGCAAGAGCGGCAGTTAAATCATCAATCATCGTTTGAACCATAGCCTCGACGGACATAAACTGACCCGCAGTTGAGTCGGCTTTTATTGATTACTCCGGAATAGTATGAAATCGGCTTACAAAAAACGATGTACGCAACGCCGTTCGTCAAAAATTCAACCGATATTGGGGCAAACTGCCCCCGATGCAGACGGTATTCTAAGCGAGGGTTGAAAACCCCACGGTTGGAGGCATGTCCAAGGAGGAGAAACATGCGCTTCGGTGTTCGAGGAACTTTACCTGACCCTGACCCTGTTGCTACGCAGGAGTGGGTTGATTCTATTCTTGCCGTTCGTGACCAACTCGGTGACGAAGAAGCACGCCGAATATTACTCTCTACCGTTGATGCTGCACGGCACGCAGGCGTTGGAATCGACGTGGTCAACACGCCTTATCTCAATTCGATTCATCCCGATAACCAAGGCGCCTATCCCGGTGACCTTGACCTTGAAGTACGCCTCAACGGCATCATCCGCTGGAACGCGATGATGATCGTCACTCGTGGAAACAAATACTTCGATGGCATTGGTGGACACATCTCGACCTACGCCTCAGCGTCCCACGCCTGGGAAATCGGTTTCAACCACTTTTTCCGAGGCAAAGATGGAGCCGGACAAGGCGACCACCTGTACTGGCAAGGTCATGCTTCACCAGGAATCTATGCACGTGCATGGTTGGAAGGTCGCTTAACTCTCGAGCAAATGGAAGCGTTCCGGCAAGAAACCGGTGGCAAGGGACTCTCATCGTATCCACACCCTCGTTTGATGCCTGATTTCTGGGAATTCCCTTCCGTAAGCATGGGGCTAGGAGCGATGACTGCAATTCACCAAGCTCGATTCAACCGTTATCTCGAAGACCGAGGTTTGGTCTCGACCGCAAACTCTCGTGTTTGGTACACCATGGGTGATGGAGAATCCGACGAGCCCGAATCCCTTTCACAATTATCTCTCGCAGGACGTGAAGGACTTGACAACATCGTGATGACGATGAATTGTAATCTACAACGGCTCGACGGGCCTGTGCGTGGAAACTCAAAGATTGTTCAAGAACTTGAAGGCAGGTTCCGTGGCGCTGGATGGAACGTCATCAAAATTCTCTGGGGCAGCAGTTGGGATGAGTTGTTTGCACGAGATTCAGCCGGACTACTCGCCGCCAGACTCGATCAACTGGTCGACGGTGACGAGCAGCGCATCATGACCGCAGATGGGGCAACCATCCGCAAAGATTTGTTCAATTCCGATGGCTTACAAGCCCTCGTTGCTCATTTGAGCGATGACGAACTGGTCGACTTGTGCGCAGATGTTGGTGGACACGACTTCGTCAAACTTCACGCTGCTTACGCTCAGGCTACCGCCCACAAAGGCCAGCCAACCGTCGTCTTGATGCGCACCATCAAGGGATTCGGACTCGGTCCAGCCTTTGCTGGCCGAAACACGACCCACCAGAAGAAGAAAGCAGACATGGAAAGCATGCAATACATGCGCGATGACCTTGGACTCGATTTCTCCGATGAAGATTTGGAAAAATACCCGTACGTCATGCCAGAAGATGTCCCCGAATTGGTGGCCTATGCCAAGGAGCGACGTGCTGCAATGGATGGTTTCATGCCATCTCGAACCGTTCCTAAGTTCGACCTTACTCTACCGGATGAAGCAACTTATGCTGACTTTGATGAAGGCACAAAAGGAAACATGCAAGTTTCAACCACCATGGCATTCGTTCGAATTCTTCGCGCTCTCATGAAGAACAAAGAGTTTGGAGAACGTATTGTTCCAATCATCCCTGATGAAGCACGAACGTTCGGAATGGACCCCCTGTTTGCTGAATTTGGCATTTACCACCCTGAAGGGCAGTTGTACAAGCCGGTCGACCATAAGGTGCTGATGAAGTATAAGGAATCTGCAAAAGGTCAACTGTTGGAAGAAGGAATCAATGAAGCCGGTGCAACTTCGACGTTCATTGCTGCAGCAACCTCCTTTTCCACTCACCACTATCCGACCGTTCCGTTCTACACCTTCTATTCGATGTTCGGATTCCAGCGTGTTGCTGACCTCATCTGGTCAGCGGCAGACCAGCGTGCCCGTGGTTTCCTCATGGGAGCGACCTCAGGACGAACCACACTCAACGGAGAAGGTTTGCAGCACCAAGACGGGCATTCGCTTTTGATGGCGCATACCAATCCAGCAGTCCGAGCCTGGGACCCAGCATTCGCTTACGAATTAGCAACCATCATCCGACACGGGATTGATGAGATGTACGGCCAAGACAAAGACGTCATCCACTACATTGCCGTTTACAACGAAAATTACCCAATGCCGCCGAAACCAAAGGGCGTCGATGCAGGCATCATTCGTGGAATGTACCTGCTGCGCGCTGCCCCCAAAGGCAACGGCCCGATTGTCCGACTGATTGGTTCAGGGCCAATTATGATCCAAGTTTTGGATGCGGTAGAAAAGCTCGAAGCCTACGGCGTTCGTTCTGAGATTTATTCTGCAACTTCGTATGGAGAAATGCGCCGCGAAGGTTTGGAATGCGATCGATGGAATCGCCTGCACCCAACGATGACTGCAAAGCAGCCTTGGGTTGAACAAATCCTTGGAAGCGGAACGGTCCCTGTCATTGCGGTAAGCGATAACATGGCGGCAGTGCCTGATATGATTCGTCAGTGGGTTGGTGGACACTACACCGTTCTAGGGACCGATGGTTTTGGTCGCTCGGATACCCGTGAAGCGCTCCGTCGATTCTTCGAAATTGATGGAGCAGCGGTTGCTCTTGCAGCACTTTCATCTCTCGTGAGAGATGGTTCAATCGATGCCAGTACCTATGAGAAAGCCGAGAAAGAGTTCGGTATTTCGACAGAGCGTGAAGACATCACTGAACTTTGAAGCAGTGGGTAGGGATGAATAGGACGGACTGCAACACCTCGTGGATAAATATCATGTGCACAAGGGTAGTGTTGTATATGGCCCACAGAAATCCCTTATGATTACAGAATACATATACATCGGAGTTATACACAAACCCATGTAATCAAAATGATTCGATTAAACAAAAGACGGTTTCATGTGGGATAATCTAAATAGAAAACAAAGTGAGTTGACCATATGCAAGAGCATTTGATTGATTTACTCAATGTTCGATATCCGAACCTCAATCTCCAGTGTGAGCAGTTCTCAGGTTTCATGATTAAGCGTTTAGCGAACGACAGTTCCATTGCTCATCATACGAACAACCCGCAAGCCCACATTTCCATGAGCGTCCATACTCAAGATGGAGCTTCTGCGTTGTTCCCTGTCATTACGAATCGCTATTACTTGGGCGAAAATCTCCCGAACAATGAGCCAAACG
>ERZ767114.383-NODE-383-length-25181-cov-11.328513_pt1 | contig 25181 bp, 19 predicted proteins | sample MGYA00374952_ERZ767114 | MGnify/ENA primary metagenome ERZ767114 (study PRJEB28939, sample SAMN06267156) | marine metagenome | isolation source: Columbia River Estuary | place: USA:Columbia River Estuary, USA | collected 2012-05-05 ...
CGCCGCTGTATTGGGTCAATGTCGCTCATTCGGATGAATGGGCGTCTGTCATTGACCTGATTGATTATAGAATTGCCAGATTATAAAACCGCCGGGAATGGCAGCCTTGCCATTCTGCTACAACCTGTCAATCTTTCAACCTTGCGCCTATTGCAGCCTCGATTGGGTGGTCGGTAGCCTGCTGTTCAAATGCCCGTGATGCGTATGAACGCGTCGCAGACACACATCTGCTCGCTATCACATTGCCTGCTACCGCATTGCCTGCTGCCATTTCGACCCCGGTGTTACCTACCCATCGGTGTTGCCTACCCATCGGTGTTGCCTATCCATCGGTGTTGCCTACCCATCGGTTTTGAAGACGCGCAATGGGGCGTTTCAGTTAAGAGTGAACCCGACTGACATAGTTTACGTATCAGAAGACACATGCAGGCTTTAACCCTCACTCTGTTGTCGATAAATGAACCTGTTTGGGTGGCACTGTCGGTGGCTGGGAAACATTGTGACCTGCCAACAGCAACACCAATCTATTACAGGCGTTGATTACGATTGGCGCTAAGTGAAGTGGACAATTTATGAAAGTATTACAGGGCTTCATCCTGACTCTATTGGTTGGATTCTCAACTGCCTTGGTGGCAAAACCATCTCCGCAAGGCTGGACCATCGGGTTTGGTGGTGTTACAGCAGAACAGGGGAGTGCCAGCATTTTTCCTACCGTGGATATCGGTTCGCAAACTCTGATGTTGTTACCCAATATCTCCTATACCAAGGACCAGTGGAAATTCGGTAGCGATGGGATCATGTGGTCTGGATCGAACAATGCCGGTTATGAAGTTGAAGTGTCAGCAGGTTTTCCAATGTCTGCTGTTCGGGTTACAAAAACCGATGAATGGCGTAGTTACAGCGCAGAAAGTGGCCTGAATTATGCCGACGGTTTACTGCATCACATTGAATTGACTGCTTTGGGGCTGTCTTACCGCTATACCTATGGTTTAGAAGACCGCAACAACCAATTGCAACATCAATTCTCGTTTCAGATCCCGGTGTACATTGCCCGCGATGAACGCTTTTTGTTGTTTGCGACCGGCGCCTATGATCAGTCTAATGGCAATTTTGTTCTGAACAATCAAACCAGTAATGACAACGCGCTGTATGCCACCAAAAGCCTCGGTGTTTTTGTTGTTCGTACAATAAATGACAAGTCATCGGTGGTGGGGTCGTTGCAAGTGCAAAATCCAGAGAACCGTTTGTTACAGTTGCAGCCAGACATGGATGAATATCCGATGAAGGTGTTCTTCATGTATAGCTATCACTTGGGGAAATAGGTGCGGTGAAAAGTACAACTAATAAATGCCACGGACGACGTCAATTCGAAATCATTGGAAAATAGCGGTGCAAAGGCTGTACGCTGTATTTAAGCTATTTAATAATTTGCTAAGAAGTCCAATTTTTTATAGATAAACGTCAATATTTGTTAGTTGCTTTAATAAGATAAATTTCTCTGTATTTTCTAATCCGCCATCTAGTCGCATCTATGTTTTGATTGCATACCGTGTCAAATTCGCTATTGTCGATTTTTAACCTACGTGACCTGAAAAAACCAAATAGATTACGTTGCTTAATACCCTTGAGCTATTTTCGGCTCAATTTTTACTTAGGAAAGTTATGTTGAATGAAACTGGCCATCACGATTTCAAATCTTTGAACAAGGGTTGAGAGTTTCAGATTGAACTCAGTGTGCCGATCAAAGGTTGTGAGAGTATGTGACTTAATTTCCAATAGTTCGCCGCAGCATTCGGCGACCACCTATGGGTGTTCACTGTATGTCGGATATAACAAGCTTTGGAATTATTGTTTGCAAGGAAGGAATATAACGTTATGAAATTTGAAATTAGTATGCCCAGTATAGAGAGCATTCTTGAGCGCGGTATTAACGTGCCAATCTCCCCAAAAGGTCACTCGTGGAATCAGGGAGTGCTTGGCGAAAAGTCGCGCTCAAAAGGTGTTTACATAATTCACCAGCACAAAAATATTCAATATGTAGGTAAAACAAGTGGCGACAAAATGTCGTTTGGAATGCGACTTAGGCGTCACTTCCAAGAGGTAGCTGCGGGGAAGCATACATACCCCCGACTTTTAGCACTTAGCGAAACGGGGCCGATTCAGGTGTCACTGTTTGACATAGGGGAAATATTGGAACTGATAAGAACAGAAAGTAAAAAATCCATATTGTGGACTAAAGATTATATTTCATTGTTTGAGGCTGGGCTTATTATTACCTTGGAACCTAAGTTCCAGACAATTGATGAGCCGTTGGATGATGTCGCCTCGGAAAAGCGTTAGGGATTGTGATTGTGGCTGTGGCTGATGTTTTGTGTATTCTCATTAAGTTCCATAAAGCACCAGTTCTTAAATGAATTACCAATTTTATCGATGAATTTTTTGCAGGCATATTCGGCGCGTTTAGACACTGTATTGAGAAAAATCGATACTTTGATTAGCTATATTTATTCGTGCCTTAAATGAATGACGATACTTTGATGGTAGATGATTTTGTGAACACAGTTACATCAAATTCGATTCAGACAATCGCACTAGTGAAATTAATGATTTGGATTGATATTAGATTTCAGCCATGATCGATAGTGGCCTATTACATAGGAGCATTACGAACCTATGAACGTTGACTCCTATGTCAATTGATTCAGATCATATTAAAATTGTGTGAGCCTGAATATAGTTATTACATTCTATGAAGCGGTGAGAGTAAAACTCAAGGATAGCTTTCCTTTTTGACTGTTCCAAAATAAAGTTGTCATGGATTCGAAGTAGTTAAAAAAGGATTTTTGGAGAACAAAATGAACAGTGAAAAGTTGAACGCGCCCAGCACACCTATCGCCCTTGATAAGGAAACTCTAGAGTTAGAAGAGAGTTTTGAAGTCAAAAGTGAAGATCAAGACCAAATAGAAAGTTCAACTGAATTACAGATTCCGCTGGGTGAATTTGAAAGCCCTGACGCGATATCGAATTACTTAGCCAACCTAGACACATCTGAAAAACTCACCATCCTTCTTGGTTTGTTAGCACTTTATGGCGACGGTGATTTCTCCCAAAAAGAAATTGACAAATTACGCGAATTAATTAAATCAAACGATTTAGAATTGAATAATGTCGTTCTTAGGGATCCTCTGGATAATGAACTATCGATTGATGAAAAACTCGCATGGGTACTTGACGCCATTAAAAATATTTTTAGTAATATGGGCGAAATGTCAAAAGACGAGATAGAAGGGTTTTTCAGATCTATATGTGGCTCGCTCTTTGTAAACCTTGATACTGAATTGATGGAAAAAAAGAAAGAATTATTTGGGCCTATGCTAAAAGAAATTGCTGGTGCCGATGGCAGCGTGAGCAAAGGAGAAAAAAGGCTCATTAAGCTTTTTGAAAATTATCCAGTTTATCCGCTAACCATAGTTGGTAGAATCCTCGGACCTCTTATTTATTTATATTTGGTGGTAATGAGTATTCAAGTTTTCGCAGCTGTTGCAATTATTGCATCACCTTATAATGCACCTGTTGCTATGATCATCTGGGTAATTTTTTGGGGCTTGAAAGGTAAAGCAATTTGGAGTTTGTTAACTAAAGGAAAGCTATTTCGACGGTAATCGGCGAGATTCGCAGACAAATTTCGACTCTAATTTAGTGAGGATCTGTCATGGCACCTAAAAGAAGTTACGGGGCAAAGGCTAATAAAGGCAAAGCAGTATCAGTTTTTTTGCACAACTGGAGTGTAGAGGCTGAAAGAAACGCTAAAATTCGTCGTAAGGAGAGAGAAGCCCAAGAAAAGCGGGATAAAAAGGCTAAAGCTCGGGAAGATGCAAAGCAGCTTGTCGAAGCTGAAAAGGCAAAGAAAAGGCAAAGAATAGAGCGGGAGCGGGAGCGGGTTAGAGTATTCAAAGAGAATGAAAAGATTAAGGCAAAGGTATCAGTTGTTTTAAATAGAGTTCAACTTGAATTAGAAAAGTTGCAGGTAGGGCCTAGCAATAATATATCAACTGAAATAGCCATGAAAGCAGTTGAAGCAGGTGTGACTGCAGCGCAAGTAAAAGATTATTTTATAAAGGATAATGTAAATCAAATCGCATCAAGTTGCGCTGATGAATTATTAGAATCTATTGGTATTGACGACAACTATAATGATTTTCATGAGTTTGATAAGTTAAGAAAATTTGCTACGGATTATCGTCCACAGTCGGACGTGTCGAGTCAACAAGAATTTCAGGACCTGGTTGCCAGTCATAAAGACCGGGTTAAACGGACATTGTCACGAGCGATACTTATTAAAAATATTATCTATGAAAAAATATTTTTTAGTGATCAAGTTGATGAGTTTGAAGATCTAATTGAACACAACGATTGGTCGAAATCTGAGGCATTAAAGTCTTCTGAATTTAAGGATCGAGTTAAAGAGAAGAAAGACTACGTTGCGTTTATTAAATCTAAGTTAATTCCATTTAGCCTTACGAATTAAGTATAAAAGATTCAACGATGCTGAATTTATGGTTACAAAATACGAAATCATATATTTCTTGTTTGCAACAATATTTTATAAGTTTAAGGTTATAATTTTTTCATGAGGTTACCGACATTTTTTTATCCTCACCCTTCGATATTTAATAGGTATTATTGAGGTAAATTATGAGTTCCAGAGATAGGTTGGATGGTGCAGATCGTAAAGGGTTGTCTGTTGAAATATTTCTTGCACCAGGCCGAGTAATTCTTTGGTTGCAATATATGTTTCCGTCTAAAAAATATGCTGATATTCGACGGTCATCTAGACATGCTAGAAGTCCAATCATGACCGCTATTTATTCAGCCATATTCTGGGTCTCGATCATCGCTACATTAGCGATACCAGATATCAGAGTCGCGGTGTTCGACATTATCATAGCTCTGTATGAAGGCGTTGCGGGAAGCTTTTAATATTTGATTCCTGTCTTATTTAAAGTAACCTCCAAAATGGTCATCATTAGAATGTTTTTATTTTGGAAGATATCCCGCTAGAAATTTGCCAGTGCATTCTTCGCATTCGTATTACCGAGCAAAGAAATTTTCTATATGGTTGCCTTTTTTCTTTTGTTTCTAGACCCGTCTTCATTTTATATTTTAATTTCACTTCTTGGCTAATTTATTTTGCCATATTTATTTTTAATTACGAACACTCTTGGCGCTTTTTTGAGCTTCTATTTTTAATGGATCTGTAATATATTTTTTATAAATATTTAGAGGTATATTTCAATTATAAAGAATTTTTTTGTGTCAATTCTACTAGGTATATATGCCATATTTTTCATTAAAAATAATTCAATTTTATAATAGCCTTAAGTGAATTAAATAAAGCTAATCGATAGGTGTGTATCACTCAGTAATATCGCATGTCATATTAGAGTGGGCAAGCAAACAAAAAATATTTTTCAATAATATGAATGAGCATGACTTGTATCTATATTGCACGGTGCTTGTTATGTAGTATCTACGGAGCGGTCAAAGATGATTAGGCTCACAGATTGAATTGTGCTTTGCTTTTTAATTTTCATCATCTCCTCACTAGCGATAAAATTTCACATGAAGTTGTTAATTCTAGTAAATTGACCACGTTTGCATTTCCAAAAAATATATTAATTATCAAGGAATATTTAAACCATGGATAGGCTGAGAAGAATTGTTGAGGAAAGTGATACTTTAGCTGGAAAGAGTTTCGATTTAACTATCCAATTTCTAATAATATGCTCGTTGATAAGTTTTTCAATTGGTACGATTCCAGATTTATCTGAGACAACAATAGCAATCTTAGATTTATTTGAGATTGTAACGGTGATTATTTTTACTCTTGAGTACCTGCTTCGTGTATTCGTAGCTAGAATAAAAACGCATTTCATCTTCTCTTTTTTTGGCATTATCGACATATTGTCAATCTTGCCTTTTTATCTTGCCATTGGTATGGATTTAAGATCCCTTCGAGCGTTCAGAATTTTGAGACTTGTCAAAATATTGAAGCTTGCCAGATACAGCAGCGCACTTAGAAGATTTAGGTTAGCGCTTACAAAAGCAAAGGAAGAGTTGATTTTATTTAGTATGTTGACTCTGATAACGCTTTATATGGCCGGTGTAGGTATTTATTACTTTGAAAATTCAGCCCAACCTGAATATTTTCAGTCAATCTTTCACAGTCTATGGTGGGCAGTAACCACTTTAACAACTGTTGGATATGGAGACATGTATCCAATAACTATGGGTGGAAAGATATTTACTTTTATTGTGCTATTCATTGGTCTTGGGGTAGTAGCAATTCCCGCGGGGATTGTTGCTTCTGCTTTGTCAGAGGCTAGAGAAGAGTTGTCTGGCGAAGAGTAACTTCGTATAAACTTAATATTTTGCGTTGTTTCATTAAGCATGCGTGCTTAATCGATCTATTCATTAAAAATCGTATCCTACCACATGTAGTCAATTTTTACGTATTACGTAAGGCTAAGATTGTTTTCATAGTATTTTTAGCAGCTTGGAAAGTGGCCTGAATTATTCCGATGGCTTACTGCATCACGTTGAATTGACTGCATTGGGACTGTCTTACCGCTACACCTATGGCATAGACCTTACGTGGACACCCATCACAAGACCTTCCCATCGCAAGACCTGTAAGACTATTAGGCGCAGCCCAATTTTCTACGAATAACTGCGGTTTAGAATGGGGTGATTACAAAGCAACACCAGGGAAGATCTGGTTTTGCCGACATGGACGAATATCCGGTGAAGGTGCTCTTCATGTATAGCTACCATCTAGGGAAGTGAGCGCCGCGGTCAATGAGTTGATTGTGATGCGGAACAAAAGGCGTTAAGCAGCTGGCAAGCAATTCTGCGGGAGTAGGGCGCTGGTTGTTACAGGCGTATCAATCGACAGTAACTAGAAAACGTTTATCGTCCAGTAAATGTCGAGACCTAGCACGCTCTCTATCGTCTGCCTGTCATTACCGTCACTTTGCAAAGCACATCCTTCATGGCATGGCTTTACTGATCCGTAGAGCATCTATTCTGGCGTACCGATCTCATCCCATAATGATGATAGCCTTTTATAATTTTCCTTAGTCAATATGTCTTCCATTTCATAGAAAGCCTCGACTGATGTGGCGTTTTTGGGTATTTCAAACCAGGGTTGTTTTGATTCGGTGAAAATATGAATATCGGGTGGAATAAGGTCTGGGTTGTCTAATGTGCCTACTCTAAGGAAACTGATTTTCTCTCTGAGGCCGCCCATGTTGTAGTGGCTCCAAAGCGCAACCTGACATTTTGGGCATCGTGCGATGATTTGTCCCTTGCCGCTCGGAGACGGGGTTACTATCTTGTAGACGACGCCATTGGTTACCTCAATCTCTGGCGCTTCATATAACGCGTTAATGACAAATGCAGACCCTGTTTGACGCTGGCAATACCGACAATGACAGCAATGAACGATTAAGGGCGCTGTTGTTATGGTGTAACGAACATGGCCGCAGCCACATCCACCTTCTATGGGTTTGTTCAACAGACTCATGTTGTTTACTCCCTGAATTCCGCCGTTCCATTTACCTTTGATCCATTTACCTTTGATCCATTTACCTTTGATCCATTTACCTAGGCTCATTAGCCGTTCTAAGTAACTAACGATTATTTAGGATGAACCTTTAAACATAGTCGTATTTGCGGTGGATGCAAATTTTAAGGCTCTAGGCCTAAAAAGTTGTGCATTGCCAGAAATTAGGAAGACAAAAACCGTAAGCAGAGTGAATGAATTTTGGATAGCGTAGTTGATGCCATATATTGGGTTAAGAGATATGAGAGTTGAACTGGTTCAGGGGTTGAAAGCGATCAGAAGGTTGCAAGTGCCAAAAGACGGGGCGATCCAGATTAGCTGCGGCATAAAAATGGCTGAAATCCCCTGAAGTCCAAAAGACTGGGACTACCAGATTAGCTACGGCATTAAAAATGCCTCCGTCGCTCTTCGAGTCGAACTACCCCGATTAGCTACCAATTTTAAAGGACATTCACCAAAGGTTGCTGAGACTTTTGCTAAGTAATATCCTAATGTCATCAATGTGATCGTGACATCGATGTGGTATGTCGCTAGTGTGATTGCAGATTAGGGACTGTGATGCAGTTTGTGAACTACCAATAATTAGAGATTAGATACAAGGATTGGAATATGGATATACCAAATCTAGATGAACCTTGTGGCCAACATTTCACTTACCGTGATTTCATTGAGTGCAGTGATTCCTGGAAACGAACCCATGTTGACAATACCCCCCAACAACGTGAGACCTATCTTGCAATAGACCAATTGGTTTCAGAAATTCTGGATCCAGTAAAAGAAATCTTTGGCAAAGTTGTACTCACCTATGGCTTCAGCTCAGCGGCTTTGGTGAAAGAAGTCAAAACCAATGCATATCCCAATATCACCCCTTCAGGGGACCAGCATGCCAGTTGTGAGTTGAATCGAAACGGCAAGCTTATTTGCGATCGAAAAGGGCTAGCCGTCGATTTTTATGTCGCGGGTGTCAGCTCTCTTGAAGTCGCAAAGTGGATCGTACAAAACACTTATTTTGATCGATTGTATTTCTATTCTGCACACCGACCTTTCCATGTCAGTATTGGTCCCGATGACAGCAAATCGATCGTATTCATGGATGGTTATCGCGGTGGTAGGCATCAGCCAAAAGTTATGGCCCTTGATAAGTTTCTACAGTCGAAATTTTGAGTGAGTGGGGTTTAAAACAATAACTAAAAAAGGGACGTTATAAATGTTATGGAATACTCTCCATTATTCTTTTCCGAAGTTATCGGAAATTAACATACGTTGGGCTGAAGAGTCTGAAAACGAAAATTCATTACTATATCCCTACCAGAGGGCACTTTACTCAATCTAGGATGGATAATCACCAAGGAAGCCATTTGGTTAGTTATGGGCGCATGCGCAAGGAAAACGGAACGTCAAATTAAAGAAAAGGATTTAAAAATGAAGCTGGTAACATTGAATATCAGGCATGGTGGTGGGGCACGAGTTAAAAGTATTTTGAACGCCATTGAAGTTCATAATCCTGATATCTTGTTGCTGACTGAATTTCGAAATAATGATAACGGAAATCTCATACGAAGTTCGCTAAAAGAAAACGGGTATGTATACCAAGAAGTTGGAGAAGCCTCACCGAAAGTTAACACGTTGTTGTTGGTATCAAAAATCCCTTTCACAGTATGTAAGAATTTTTCAAATCTTGAATCGCACTCACATAGATTAATAATGGGGAGTTTTGGAACTTTTAAAATCCTTGGGTATTATTTTCCACAAGGTGAAGACAAATTCCCAGTATTTGATGAGCTAATATTAATGTTTAAAGAACAACAAAAAGAACCGTTTATCGCTTTAGGTGATTTAAATACAGGAAAACATTATCAAGATGAAAATGGAAAAACTTTTATCGCCGCAGATAAAATTGATGAAGTTGAACAATATAGTGTAGATGCATGGCGGTTATTTCATAAAGATAAAAAAGAGTATTCGTGGTTTAGTCATCAGGGTAATGGGTTTAGAATCGACCAGGCATTCGCGACTGCTTCTATGGCAGACAGATTATCTGATGTTCGGTACTCTCACATCGAGCGTGAAGATAAAATATCAGATCACTCTGCAATGATTATCGAGTTTTCTCCTGATTAAACAGCAAAAATCCGGAGTAAATTGAGCTCTATCATCCATGACCATTGCCCTCTCAAATAGTAAGTTCTATTATGGTGTGCATAATAAAAATTATATAATACTGAATAGTATTCAGGCCGTTCAGTGAAAAGGAATTGTTGAATGCGACTTGTTAGCTGGATTGGTGGTAATGACATAAAAGCGCAGCAGGCCTCCGATGCGAAAGGGCCAATCCATTCTACGACGCTGGCGTTTGAATTCAGTGAGTTTCATTTTTTATACAATTACGATGAACAACTTATACAGCCCTATATCCATTGGTTTAAGTCTCAAATAAGCACGAATGTGCAAGCAACGTACTATCAACTCAAATCGCCGACAGACTTCAACGACATATACCTCGCTGCAGATGCTTTACTTTCAAAACTAACCAACGAGAGTGATGAACCCATCGGCATATTAATTAGCCCGGGAACACCTGCCATGCAGGCTGTTTGGATTCTATTGGGTAAAACAAAGTATCCGGTGGAGTTCTTTCAATCATCCAAAGAGCAGGGTGCTGCAAAGGCAGATATACCTTTCGATATTGCTGCGGAATTCATCCCCCTTGTAGCTGTGCCGGAAAAATTGGTCGACCTTGTATCTGGTCGTGTTGCCATAAACGCAGCGTTCGATGACATTATTACCAACAACCCCCAAATGTTAGCGTTAAAGGCCAAAGCAACGATATTGGCTGAGCGGGATGTTCCTGTGTTGATATATGGCGAGTCTGGAACCGGTAAGGAGCTATTTGCCACAGCCATTCATAATGCGAGCCTGCGTGCAAACAAGGAAATTGTTGCCGTTAACTGCGGTGCTATTCCAGATACCTTGATCGACTCTGCCTTTTTTGGTCACAAAAGGGGTGCATTTACCGGTGCACATCAGGATAAAAAGGGCTTTTTTGAACAAGCTGACGGCGGCACGCTGTTTCTAGATGAATTTGGCGAGTTAAAACCTGATGTACAGGTTCGATTGTTACGGATATTACAGAGTGGCGAGGTAACTCCTGTTGGCGCAAGTGCAGCAGTTCACGTCAATGTTAGGATTATTGCAGCGACCAATAAAGATTTAAGCCTAGAAGTTGCAGAAGGGCGATTTAGAGAAGACCTGTTTTATCGGATTGCTGTTGGCGTATTGCTACTCCCGTCGCTAAGGCATCGAAGTGGCGATTTACGACTTATAGCAGAACATTTGTTAACCAAAATTTGTATAGAGTTCAACTTAGCCATACATAAAAAATATTCTCCAGACGCAATAAAAATTATCCAAAAGCAGCCGTGGCATGGAAACGTCAGAGAGTTGCAGTCTGCAATCTCCCGCGCTGTACTATGGTCTGCAGGTGATAAGATTACCGCAACCGATATTGAACAATCGCTGTTCTCAATAGACAAATCTAGCCAGAACATTCTCGGTCAAGATATCGCCCAAGGTGTCGACTTACATGGGCTTCTGGACAGAGTAGAAGAACATTATGTCAGAGCGGCATGGGAATTTACCCACGGCCAAAAGATCAAAGCTGCCGAACTAGTGGGCCTTGGAAGTTATCAGAATTTGGACAAAAGATTAAAAAAGTACAAAATTAATTAGCAGTTGGCATAGTAATCGCAATATCAAATTTATGGATAAAATTGATTATATGAAATCACTGAATTTTGAAAATCTCAGGAGCTTTGCGCCTACATTGGCAGACCTTGGTGCGCATGCTGAAAAGTATGTATACGAAGACCCTCAAAGTGCACTGATTAAACTTCGATGCTTTGCTGAATCGCTTGTTGGTATTGTTTTTAATGAATGGCAATTACCACGACAGCCCAACGAATCATTCATAGACCGGCTTAATAATGACGCATTTATTGCGATCGTAGACACCGGCATTATTGACAAGTTGCATGCCATTCGAAAAGTTGGCAATCGCGCCGCCCATGAAGGAAAGTTTGGCCAAGGTGACGCCCAATGGTTATTAAAAGAGGCCCATATTTTGGGCTGTTGGTTGATGCTCTCACTAAAGAAAGGACAAAAGTCTGATCTTGTTCCTTTTTATGATCTACCAAAAACCCACAGTGAAACCAACACCGACAAGAAATCAGAGCGACAACTATCTGAATATAAAGCGCGACTGAAACAAGCAATCACCGAGCTAGAACAAGCCCAAGAGGCAGAGTTGGAGGCGCAAAGGCAAAGTGCCCAGCTGCAACAAGCGTTAGACCATGCGCAGCGAGTCAGCTTGGCGAATCAAAGCCATGCAGCAGTTAACCAATTGGATCTGAATGAAGCGCAAACACGACAGCGCTTAATCGACGCGGAAATCCATAGCCGCGGTTGGAATATTGATCTGATCAAAGGCCAAAACACCGAAGAAGTGTCTAGAGAAGATGTGGTTGATGGCCAACCGACGAGCACAGGCATCGGTTACGTCGATTATGTGCTCTGGGGAGCCGATGGCAAGCCCATAGCTGTTATTGAAGCCAAGCGTACGCGGGAGTCTGCGAAGAAAGGACAAAAACAGGCTGAGCTATATGCAGATGCATTGGAAAGAAAGTATGGGCAACGGCCTGTTATTTTTTATACCAATGGCCATGAATACTACTTATTGGACGACGCGCAGGGCTACATACCAAGAAAGCTCTACGGCATGTATAGCAAAGACAGCGTGCAATATCTTATTAGACAGCGAACTAGCAGGCAGCCGCTATCAGGCGTTCCCATTGATACAGCAATTGCCGGGCGCAATTATCAAATTGAAGCCATCACCCGTATCTGTGAAAACTATGAGTTGAAACGTCGAAAAGCATTGGTGGTGCAGGCAACGGGAACGGGTAAAACCCGCGTATCAATAGCCCTCTCTAAACGCATGCTCGAAGCAGGATGGGCGAAACGCATTCTATTCTTATGTGACCGAAAAGAGCTTAGAAAGCAGGCCGCTAAGGCATATAACGAATTTCTAAGTGAATCACTCTATGTCGTTGGTAGAAGCAAGAAGTCGGACAAACACAACGCTCGAATCTATATATCCACTTACCCTGGCATGATGGGCATCATGGAAGAGTTCGACCCCGGTTATTTTGACTTAATCATTGCCGATGAGTCACACAGGTCTATTTACAATGTTTATGGTGATCTATTTAAGTACTTCGATGCCATGCAGTTGGGGTTAACTGCAACACCAGTCGAAATGATTAGTCGGTCTACCAGTAAGCTATTTGGTTGCGACTACAAATTGGCCACTGCTAACTACCCACTGGATCAGGCGGTGGAAGACGGCAATTTGGTGCCCTTTAAGGTGGTCACCCATACCACCCAATTCTTGCGAGAAGGTATCGTCGGCAAAAGCCTCACAGACGAACAAATTGCTGAATTAGAAGATCAGGGCATTGATCCCAATACGCTAGATTTTGACGCAAAATCAGTAGATAAAGCAGTCTTTAACAAAGACACCAACCGACTGATACTGCGTAATCTCATGGAACATGGTCTCAAGATGGCAGACGGGCAAACGCTGGGTAAAACCATTGTTTTTGCGCGCAATATTCAACACGCAGAATTGCTTACAGAGCTGTTCGGCGAGTTATATCCAGAAATGGGTGGCAACTTCTGTCGCGTGATTCATTCAAAATATGAGCGCGCTGAAGCACTGATCGATGATTTTAAAGCAGTTGAAGGTAGAGACAGCCAAATTACCGTTGCCATCTCGGTAGACATGCTAGACACGGGCATAGACGTGCCAGAAGTATTAAATTTGGTTTTTGCCAAACCGATAAAGTCAAAGGTGAAGTTTTGGCAAATGGTGGGACGAGGTACACGTCTGTGCCTAGACCTCTTTGGATTGGGTCAGCATAAATCGAAGTTTTTAATTTTTGATCATTGGGGTAATTTTGACTATTTCGAAATGGATCCAGACGAAGACGATTCCAAACCAATAAAATCACTGAGCGAAAAACTGTTTGAAGCGCGGGTCAATTTTGCCGATGCAGCATTAAAGAAAGGCGAGATTGACCAATTTGAAAAAATGATTGTGCTCATTAAACAAGACATCGACGCGCTGAATGACAATAGCATTGCTGTTAAAGACAACTGGCAACTAAAGCAAAACCTAAGCCGTATTCAGTTACTCAATCAATTTGCACCTGAAACCAAAACCCAATTGTTGGATAACATGGCGCCACTCATGCAATGGCGTAATATCGTTGGGCAGTCAGAGGCTTTAAAGCTGGACCTTGATATCCTAGTTACACAGGCTGCGGTACTGGTTAAAAATGCGCCTGCAATCGCATCGAGTAAAATAGCGTTGCAAGAAAAGGTGCGTAACCTGTCAATGAACCTGAGTCAGGTACGTCGACAAAGTGACGAAGTTAAGAAAATTCAGGATGACCATTTTTGGGATAACGCTAATTTCGATGGCCTTGAGCAGTCACGGGTGAACTTACGGCCCATTATCCATTTGCAGAAAAAAGGCTATCCGCCGTTAAAACCGAATACAGTGATAGACGTTACTGAAATAGTGGGTGAGGTGAAATATGGCGAGCGTAAAACAAAAATCGATTCTGTCGACTATGAAATTTACCGACAAGAAGTAGAAAAAACACTAACACCCTTGTTTCAAACGGATCCTGTTCTGCAAAAAATACGCGCGGGCCAGCCCATAACGGCAAACGAGCTTAGTGCATTGAATGCCCTAGTACATACACAAAACCCGAGTGTTGATCTGTACTTACTCAAAGAATTCTACCCAGATTCCACCGTGGGTGTAGACCAGTTATTGCGTACCATCGTGGGTATGGACAGCGCGCAAGTGAACCAACAATTCAACCAGTTCATCCAGCAACATCACGTCAACCTTACGGCGATACAGCAGCGGTTTTTAAACCTATTGCAGCAAGAAATCTGTCGTAAGGGCCAAATGACCGTGGCGGCATTGTATGATCAGCCGTTTAAGTCATTACATGAAGACGGCATCGACGGGCTTTTTCAAAATGAGCAAGCCAGTCTCATCGCAACATTTGTTGCAGGATTTACAGTAGTTACAGAGCGGCCAGCGCTGTTTGTTGAAACCGATATTAACTAAAGAATTGCAGGTTCAAAGCTGTAGTAATGTAATGCATAAGGAATTTGGTTTATGAGCAAGATGATAGAAAACATTAAAAATAAATCTGTCGAACAGCTTCGTATCCAGAAAAAAAACGCAATGCGGGAACTGGATAACCCTAAGGCAACACCCGAAAACCTGCGCTTGGCCGAAGCTATTTTAGACCGCATTGATGAAGTTCTCAGCGCTCGTTACTTACCAGGGATGATTAAAACCTTCTCTGATGTTAATCCAGGAGGCTTTTACGGTGAAAAACAAGCTATAGAAGAACGTGACTTCAAAATGGACGCCATTGCATTATTTCGCGAACTTTTGAATAAGCCGGTCTTTTACGAATTACTGGAAAATAAAGACTTTGACGAGCTCCTTGTACGAACCAAAAAAGTCGTGAATGCAACCAATTTCATACAGGCGAGCTTTGAACGCCCAATACTCTTCGATGCAATTAAGACCGAATTAGGCGCAGCGCTGTTTTACCCAGCGTTGTATAACTGCCTCTATGGAGAGGGCACTCCAGAGCAACGTTTAGGCCGTTTCGCCGAGGTCCTCATCGATATGGATCTAGGCAAGTGGACTTACGCCAGTTACTTCTTATTTTTAGCTGAGCCAGATAGCTGTATGTTTGTAAAGCCAGATATGCTCAAACGCGCCTTGGAGATGTCTAAATACGATCTCATCTATGAATCGACCCCTTCCGAACAGAAATACAAAGAAATTCTTGAATTTAGCCAGTGGCTGAAGAAACAAATTCGCAGCCTGGAGCCTAGAGACATGGTCGATGTACATTCCTTTATTTGGTACATGGCACCCACTGGAATCTGGAAATCAGAAGTAGAGAGCTAACTTATTGCTCAAAGTAATTAATCAATAACCTACCCGCTGGCGGCACAACGCAGTGAACGACCAATAAAAGAGAATACAAATGATTACCGGACCATTAAAAAGCAAGATCGACAAGCTGTGGGAAGAATTCTGGACAGGCGGCGTTACCAACCCCCTTACCGTCATCGAACAAATTACATTTTTGATGTATGCCCGCCTATTGGACATGAACGAGTCCACCGATGAAAAACGTGCCCTCCGAACAGGGAAAGCTTTTAAACACCGCTTTAATGACCAACAGCAAAAGCTGCGCTGGCAGAATCTCATCCATGTTGAATCCGCAGATGAATTATTTCGCACAGTACGAGACGAGCTGTTTCCATTTTTTAGAATTTCCAGCGGCGAAGGATCATTGTTTGCAGAATTTATGAAAGATGCACAGTTGATGGTTCAAAAACCATCATTACTGCAAAAAGCCGTTAACATGGTAAATGAATTACCGCTAGATCAAGGTGACACCAAGGGCGACCTCTACGAGTATTTGTTAAGTAAACTCACCACTGCTGGCATAGCAGGGCAGTTCAGAACCCCTCGCCACATTATTCGCATGATGGTAGACATCATGGACCCACAGGCCACCGATCGTATCTGTGACCCAGCGTGCGGCACAGGCGGCTTCCTAGGGACCACCTACGAATTTCTATTAGAAAAATACAGCTCAACAGAAGGCCGGCATGTTGAATCATTTGAAGATGAAAAGGGTGATACCAAACAAGAAACACTCTATACCGGCGACTTACTTGCCGAGCATAGAACGCACGTAGACGAAGACATGTTTCACGGCTTTGATTTCGATGCCACCATGTTGCGAATTGCGGCCATGAACCTGGTAATGCACGGCATTGCAAAACCTGCCATTCATTACCAAGACACCCTGAGTCAGAGTTTCAAAGACCGATTTCCGAGAACATCAAAAGACAGTTTTGATCTCATTCTGGCCAACCCACCGTTTAAAGGCAGTTTGGATCACGACGATGTAGACCCAGTATTGCTGCGCACCGTAAAAACCAAAAAAACCGAATTACTGTTTGTCGCGCTTATTATCAAGATGCTAAAGGTTGGTGGTCGCGCAGCGGTTATTGTGCCCGACGGTGTATTGTTTGGTTCATCCAAAGCCCACCAGCAGCTCAGATCGACACTCATAGAGGATAACCAACTAGAGGCCATCATAAGCCTGCCTAGCGGCGTGTTTAAGCCCTATGCGGGAGTAAGCACCGCTATCATGATATTCACCAAAGGCGGCCAAACCGATAACGTTTGGTTTTACGATGTTCAGGCTGATGGCTATTCCCTTGATGACAAACGAACCGAATTGAAAGGCGAGGGCAGCAGTGACCTACCCGATATAATCGCCAAATGGAAGCAACTCAGTGAAGTGAGGCAAAGCAATACCGACAGTGATCTGTTTCAAGACCGGACGAAAAAAGCCTTTCTGGTACATAAGCAGGATATTGTCGATAACAAATATGACCTTTCCATAAACCGTTACAAAGAAGTGGTGTACGCAGAAGAAACCTTTGAGCCACCAAGAGTGATACTTAAACGATTAATGGCTCTGGAAGACGAGATTCAGAATGAATTGAAGGAACTGGAGGCGATGCTGTGAAACTGGTTCAATTTGGTACCACGTGCAAGCTGCAAAATGGCAGAGCATTTAAGCCTTCTGAATGGTCAAGTCAAGGCACGCCAATTGTTAGGATTCAAAACCTAAACGATGAGTCTAAAGAATTTAATTATTGTAATTTTGAGGTAGAAAGTAGATTCCATATAAATAGCGGCGATCTGCTTTTTTCTTGGTCTGGAACACCAGGGACTTCATTTGGAGCTTTTTTTTGGAATCGAGGAAAAGGTTTTCTTAATCAACATATTTTCAGAGTTGATGTTAATGAAAATAATGTTGATAAAAATTATTTGAGATATGTGATTAACTCAAAATTAAATTTTATTATTGACCAAGCTCATGGTGGAGTAGGGTTAAAGCATATTACTAAAGGCAGGTTAGAGGCAGTTGAAATCCCCCTCCCACCCCTAGCCGAACAAAAACGCATTGCCGCCATTCTCGACAAAGCCGACGCTATCCGCCGAAAACGCCAACAAGCCATCAAACTCGCCGACGAATTCCTCCGCTCCGTGTTTTTGGATATGTTTGGAGATCCAGTTTCTAATCCGAAGGGGTGGGAGGTTAAGCCTTTAAAGCAGCTAGCAAATATAACGACAGGAAATACGCCGTCGCGAAAAGAAGCAAAATATTATGGTGGTCACATCGAATGGATTAAGTCAGATAATATTAATACGCCGTCTCACTTTTTAACTAAAGCTTCTGAGTATCTTTCTCTAGAAGGGGTAAAAGTAGGCAGAACTGTATGTGAGGGTTCAACATTGGTTACATGTATTGCGGGTAGCTTTGATTGCATTGGTAACGCTGCTTATGCAGATCGTGTTGTGTCATTCAATCAACAAATTAATGCACTCACTCCACTTGCGAATGTTACAAGTTGGTTTTTGTACGCACTAATTCTATTTTCAAAGAAACATATTCAATCAGCATCAACAAATTCAATGAAGGGAATGGTAAGTAAAGGAAAAATGGAGGAGATTCCTATGATCTGCCCGCCATTATCGTTGCAACATAAATTTCAAACAGCCTTTTTGAAATTTATGTTGTTAAATAAAAATTTGAACGCCTCTACTAGTTGGTCGAATGACGCTTTTATGTCTCTAAGCCAAAAAGCCTTTACTGGTGAGCTTTAATGGAATTGACTCGCACATTCATGTACTCGGGGCTACGCCCCTGCCTCCGGCCGTCCAACTTTGATCCAGTCTACGTTGGCACAGGAGACTGTTAATGTCTTTTGACCTATCAAATACCTTTGTCATCGGCATATCTGCAACGGCTTTGTTTGATATGGCTGAGTCGGATGATTTGTTCCGAAAACTGATGCTAGAAGACCCAGACCAAGCAATTCAGCAATATCGTGATTACATGCTGGAACATGAAGACGAACCATTGCAGGCCGGCACCGGCTTTCCATTGGTGAAGGCTTTGTTAGAGCTCAATAGGTTCAAAAAAGCGGGTGATGCACCTTTGGTGGAAGTTGTGGTTATGTCTCGCAATAGCCCAGAAACCGGGTTGCGAGTGCTGAATACCATTCGTGACAAAAAGCAGGGCATCAGCAGCATTACCCGTTCAGCTTTTACTGCCGGTGAAACCGTAACCGATTATCTCGATGCCTTTGATGTAGACCTATTCTTAACCACCAATGTAGACGACGCGCAAAAAGTCATTGACTCAAAAGCCTGCGCCGCTGCCATTCTAAAAGAACCGCCCAAATCAAAAGTTCAGATACCAGAAGGGCAGGTGCGGTTTGCCTTTGATGGCGATGCCGTATTGTTTTCAGATGAAAGCGAATTAGTGTACAAAACCCAAGGCATGCAAGCATTTCACGATAGCGAAGACCAACAACAAGACGTACCAATGAATGATGGCCCGTACGCTAACTTGCTAAGAAAACTATCGACCCTGCAAGACCGACTACCCATGCGACAAGAACTCTCACCGCTGCGCATCGCCATTGTCACGGCCAGAAACAGCCCTTCAGAAATGCGCGTCATTAAAACCCTTCGCGCCTGGAAGGTCTATGTAGACGAAGCCTTCTTTTTAGGCGGGGTAGGTAAAGCCAAGGTGTTGGAAGCATTCAAACCACACATCTTCTTCGATGACCAAGACGTACATCTGGACGAAGCCGCCGGAATAGTTCCATCAGGAAAAGTACCCTATTTGAGTGAGTCGAAACTGAATAATAAAGCTAAAAAGGATGAGCCAATACCATGAGAATTACCAAGCTTTCACTGACAAATTTCAGGTCGTTTAGAGAGACTCAAACCATAGAGTTTGCTCCCGTTACCCTATTGTTTGGTCCAAACAGCGTAGGCAAAAGTACCGTATTGTTAGCCCTGTTCTATTTACACAGCATTTTAAAAACGGGGAGTTGCAATCCGGATGTTATTGACGGGCTTGGCGGCAAGATAATAGGTGGCTTTAAGAATCTGGTTAACGGAAAAGACTTAAAGAAAAGCATGAAATTGAAAGTTGAATTCACCAGCGTCGACGATATTGGTTCATCCTATACAGAGTTTTTTGACCTTTTTGACAGTATGAACGACTACGACTTACCTGAGTTAGGGTTAGACTTCCTTCAAGGAAGTTCTGATGCAGAAACAGTAGCGTTAGAATTCGAAATAGCCTGGTCATTTCAGAATAAGACTGCGTTTGTGAAAACCTATTCGGTATGGCTTGAGGATCGGTTGATAGCATGTTTGAGAAGTGATGTTGGAATGAAACAGCTGAAAATCTCCGGTCTTGATTATCAGCATGAATATCTATTGCCCCAAAGCCATAATAATTGGATACAAGGCAATGACGAACTGCAAATTAATTATGTCAGTGGCCTTCAAGAAATCATCTGCCATGGACGCATACCTTCAGATAAGCACGATGTTCCTGCCTACCATTCAGATATATCTCCTGACAAAAACCTGATGTTGCATTACCCCATTAGTTTTAAAGGTTTTGCTGGGGCATTGCCGGTATTGAATAAGAAAATAATTATAGATACTGAATTTGATGACGTAATGACAACTGAAATCGTAAGGGAGCTTCTATCAAATGTGTTGGTAGCGCCACTAGATGATTTACTCTCATTTCTGAATTCAAGTCTCTGTATTGGACCCTTGCGTCAGATTCCAGACATTAGGTATCAAGCAGATTATGGGATAAAAATGCGCGACTGGTATACCGGAAAAGCCTGCTGGGATGCATTGCAATCAATGTTTTATATCGATGTATGCAAAATTAATGACTGGTTAAATCGCGAGGATAGGCTAAATATTGGCTATCAATTGGTATACAAAAAGAATGAATCTGTTACCAATTTTGTAAAGCCTACATTATACCCTGAAAATTTGCAGGACGTAGTGGCGTTAAAGGACATAATGGATGGCTTGCAGCTGTCGATTTCCAAGGAGGATTTAGCTGTAAACCCAGACACAGAATCAAAATTGATTGACCCACGGATGCTAGATGAAATATATGGCGATGCAGTCGATTCTGCCTTGGTTTTAGATAAGAATGAAAGCATAGACAAAACTTTGACGCTGTGGGATGTCCAAAATCATATTGAGGTATCAGCTTCAGAAATTGGCGTGGGCGTTTCGCAAGTTTTGCCTTTGGTGGTTGCCGCCATTACACAGCCAAAGGGGCTCATTGCAATTGAACAACCTGAACTCCATGTTCACCCTAGAGTGCAGGTCGCGATAGGTGATTTGCTTACACAGAGCGCTTCAAGTTCTGCATTTTTGGTTGAAACTCACAGCGAACACTTAATTTTAAGATTACTGCGACGAATTCGAGAAACATCAGAAGGGACAATTCCAGAGGGCTTAACAGGTGTAACGGCAGGGCAAGTTTCTATTGTGTATTTAGAGCCAACTAAAAAAGGTGTTATAGCAAAATCAATCGGCATAGATGAGGACGGAGGATTTACTACTAAGTGGCCAAATGGGTTCTTCTCAGAAAGAAGAGAGGAGATATTCTAATGCTAATTGAGCATTTCATTGAGCCTAGAGCGCTTGCAGAGCTTTCTAAGTCACGGCGCAATTGTAGAGACTTTATAAAAGAGTTTTCAAAACCATCACCGCGCGTTATTTCAGCCTTTCCCAAATTTAAAAATTTACGAAAATTAGCAAGAATTGCTCAATCGTCGACTGCTTCGGATATAGAAGTTGATCGATTGATTGAATTGTTGAAGTTCATACAGGATTGTCATCTTGTTGACAGGGTTGGTCTCTATAATGGTGATATCGACCCTTTAGAAAATTTTAAGAATGAAGCAAGCCACTTTTTTAACGGTATCCACCTGATTTCTGATGAAGTGAACCCTACGCATTTGGAACACCCGTTTATTTCAATTCGGCAATTTGAACAGGGTATTGAAGCCCTTGAACACCAAGTAGGTATGCCAAAAGTAATTGAAGATTTTTGTCTTACCTTGGGAGAATTTCTGCGCCTGTCAAAGACTATAACGATTGTTGATCCGTATTTTAGCACCCAACCGGGGGTATGGAATGTGTTTTTAGCACTAATGGAAACAGCAATTTCGAAGTCCCCAGTCGTAGGGAAAACTGTGAAAGTGCTTTTTGACAGTGAAAAGAATAAGAATGCACGTAGCTGTATGTATCTCAAGGAAAAACTATATAAGTTAGCTCCAAGTTGGATAACTCAGTTTGATTCAATTGTTTTTTGTAACGTCCGTGAAAACGGCCGTGAAGCAACCCATAATCGGTATATCATCACTGAATTAGGTGCTGTCTCTTTGCCCTACGGGTTGCAGGAAACAAATAAAAACGAGTTAGATGATGTTACGCTGTTAAGTAGTAATTTATACCAAACGAGATATAACCAATATTGCGACATGCAGGGAGTGGAATTAGTTGAGCAGATGCAGCTTTAAATAACTGTTGCACGGCTCTATTTAATTTAAATCAAATAAGACATATAGCTAGATAGGGAAATTATGGCTCGCATTGTCTCTCCAGAACGTGATCAGCTTGATAAGCTGCGCCAGCCTATGACCCAGGGCGAAAAACGGGTGTTTGAATTTTTTGATACGCATTTAGACGAGGCGTGGGAAATATATATTCAGCCTCACCTAAACGGTTTGAGGCCAGACTTCGTTCTTTTGAATCCCAATGTAGGGATCGCTGTATACGAGGTTAAGGATTGGGACTTAAACGCGATGTCCTATTCCATGGGGACCGACCAGAATGGTCACCCTAATTTGATGGCCATAAAAGATGGCAAAGAATTTTCCATTCAATATGAAAACCCAATCGACAAAATAAATTTATACAAGCAAGAATTATTTAATATCTATTGCCCTAGATTGCAGCAAGGAGCTGGATTTGCGGTCATTACTTCTGGAGTAATTTTCCCATTTGCTGATGATGATCAGCTGCGATGCCTGTTCGGCGATAGCTATAAATTCTATCGAATGGATCAGTATCCTCAATATAGTCCACTTGTTGGCACGCACGCTCTGGAAAGTAATAACTTGAACGAAGTCTTTCCTGAAGGCGCTCGAGGATCATCAAGGTTGATGAGCGAAGACTTAGCTAAAGACTTACGAAATTGGTTAGTTGAACCTGAATTCTCAAAAACACAAAGGCAACCAATTGAACTAGATATAAATCAACGCTCGTTTGTGACAACTCGTACAAGTTCTGGGTATCGAAGAATAAGGGGTGCCGCTGGGTCTGGTAAATCTTTAATTTTAGCGGCCAGAGCAGCAGAGCTTTTGGGGCAGGGTAAAAAGGTGCTAGTAGTTACCTTCAATATTACTCTTTTACACTACCTTATGGATGTTGCTGTTCGATGGCCTCAATCAAATGGCAAGACTCGATCGGGCATTACATGGCTGAACTTCCATTCCTGGTGCAAGAGGGTCTGCTTTGAAGCAGGTTATGATGAAGAATATCGCGATTTAAGTAAGCAGTATTCTTTACCAGATTTGCTAAATATAGCTATTCCCAGCTTGGCTGAAAAAGCAACTATTAGTCCCAAACGAGTTGAGATAGAGAAATACGATGCAGTATTGGTTGATGAAGGCCAGGATTTTTTACCCCAATGGTGGGGTGCGTTGAGAAAAATCTGTAAGCCTGGCGGGGAAATGGTACTTGTTGCTGATGCAACTCAAGATATTTATGAAACGGCGAAGTCTTGGACCGACGAAGCAATGACGGGCGCAGGGTTCAGTGGTAGTTGGGCGGAACTAGAAGTTAGCTATAGATTACCCAGAGCACTTATGGAAAAAGCATCTGATTTTGCAATTCAGTTCTTACCTCAGGAAACAATGAATCTGCCTAAGGGAAATCAATTATCATTAGAACTCGAAAATTGCAATCTTCGATGGGTGCACACTGAAGAGGCAAGTGCATCAGAAGTTTGTTTTGAAGAGATTCTTAAAATGAGTATAGCGGAGGGGGCTGAACCATCAGCATTTACTGATATTACATTTTTATGTGACAGTAAAAATATAGGCTCGTTAGTTGTTAAATTACTCAATGACAAAAAAATTAATGTCATAAATACCTATCATCCTGATGACCAAGAGTGTAGACGACAGAAGGTTGGATTTTATATGGGTGATGCGCGTATTAAAGCTACTACGCTACATAGCTTTAAGGGATGGGAATCAAAAGCTTTGGTTTTGTACGTCGGAAGATCAGTAAATCAGAAAAGTATGGCTTTGCTATATACAGGATTAACAAGACTTAAAAGAAGTGTAGAGGGTAGTAGTTTAACCGTAGTTTCAAGCGCGAATGAATTAATTGATTACGGGAGAAGCTGGCCTTCATTTCAGCAGATAACGCTTTAATGAAGTGCCACCGTTACAGCGAGTGAGACTAAAGGAAGTGTTTGGCAATAAATATTATTGAAGATAATTTAATTTACATAAAGGTAATTAATATATATTTGGTGGTCGGCATAATTAGTAAGAAAATCACATAACTAATTGATTTGTATGAGTATTTTAATGTTGGCATAACTACTGCAATATCCTAGATATAATTGGAACTAGGAGATGATGATGACTAACCAACTAATTTATGCTGAATCAGATTACCTTGAATTAAGTGAACATGCTGCTCAGAGAATGTGCCAAAGAGGCTTACATGAATGGCAAATAGAGCTCGTACTGAAATATGGTCGAGAGATACATTCACGCAGAGCGGTATTTCATGTCGTTGGAAGAAAAGAAATTCAAAAATATGGCTCGAAAGTGCCAGAGCTCAAGAAGTTAGATGGAATTCAGGTGGTTACAGGCGGTGATAACCTAGCCATTTTAACGGTGTACCGTAACCATGATTTAAGAGGCATTCGTCCAAATAAGCGGCGGCATAGACATTTGCATTAATCAGAATGATAAAAACAAAAAAATAATTGGATAAGGAAATAAATACTTATGTCAGATCTCAAAAAATTTCAAGTTCAAAATGCTCGCCCACTACCAGTCATCGTGTTGGCCGATACCAGTGCAAGTATGTCTGAAGATGGGAATATTGGCGTTTTAAATGGTTGTCTCAAAGAAATGATTGCCAGTTTTGCAACTGAAAGCCGGTTACGTGCTGAAATCCATGTGTCGGTGATTGCATTTGGTGGTGATAATGCAGAGATCATTTTGCCACTAACTCCAGCGCACCAAGTTGAAGGCGACCTTCAGCTAAAAGCGGAAGGTATGACCCCACTGGGTAGTGCACTAACGTTGGCTAGTGGACTTATAGAGAATAAAGAACTTATTCCTTCTAGGGCTTATAAGCCATTAGTTATTCTACTTTCTGATGGCTATCCAAATGATGTCTGGGAAGGTCCTTTTGAACGTTTTCAACGGGATG
>ERZ767114.384-NODE-384-length-25123-cov-5.494450_pt1 | contig 25123 bp, 39 predicted proteins | sample MGYA00374952_ERZ767114 | MGnify/ENA primary metagenome ERZ767114 (study PRJEB28939, sample SAMN06267156) | marine metagenome | isolation source: Columbia River Estuary | place: USA:Columbia River Estuary, USA | collected 2012-05-05 ...
TAGATCAAGACTACTGGATGATAAATCAGAAGCGCTACTCTTTTCTGGGGGCTTCTTTTGATTCCCTGACTGCTTTGCAGCTTTTGACTAAAATAAAATGTATTTCCCAGGACCATGGTTTTCGTTATATTCTTACTTCTGGGATGGACCAGATTGTTAAAATTAACAAGCACCCTGACAAGCATGAAAAGATACATTCTACTTGTTGGTTGAATATCTGCAATTCTAAGACCGTAGACTTTTTGGCTAAATTATCAGGAATTCCAATTGGTCAAATAAATAGTGCTGAATTAGTCCAGCAAATTTTTGATAACGTCATTACAAAAAAAGATTCTATTAATATAATTTATTATAATTCTGATTCTATAAAGCAATTTAAATCATGTGATTTTTCGACTAGGGTGAATTATCATCAACTTAGCAATGATATTTACAGCAATAAAAAAGCGATAAATATTGCCGCTGAATTTATTCATAAAAACCAAGCTCGCTATACATTTATTTGTGCCGGATCTCCCATAAGAGAATCTATTGCTAAGCAGGTTTTAGCGAGGGGAAACTGTCGTGGACTAGGTATTTGTATTGATGCCCTGCCAAAGCTGCTTTTAAAAAATAATAATAAAACAAGTAGTAAAAAGGGTGACAAAAGAAGTGGTTATATAATCGTTATTTTCCAAAGGGCTTATATGCACTATAAATACACAGCTAAATTATTATGTGTATTATGGTATTGGTTTAAAACCTCTATTGTTAGCCTTAACTAACTATTATTGATATTATTGCACTTATTGGCTAAGTTCATGAGATCAGTAGAAAGATTTTATGATAGATACAAATTCTATGCCATTTCTGGCAGATATTCCTAGGCATCAGTCACAGTTGAGGGGCAATCAAACTGCGATTTGGTTTGAGGGGAGTGAGATAACTTATGGCGCTCTTGATATACGTTCTAATAAAGTAGCAAATGGATTAATTGCACTTGGTGTCCTCCCTAATGACAGAATTGCCTATCTGGGTAAAAATACCGATTTATATTGGGAAATTTTATTTGGAGCTAATAAATGCCGAGCGACTATGGCTGCAATTAACAATAGGCTTGCTGCCCCCGAGCTAAAATTTATTTTAAGTGATAGTGATGCAGTTGCTCTATTTGTTAGCAAAGAGTATTTTGAAGTAGTTTATTCTATTATAGCAGATTGCCCAAAACTGAAAAATATTTTTATATTAGATGGTGAGCATAGTGAATGGCTTCCTTTTGAGATGTGGCGTGATAAAGAAAGCAAAAAGGATCCTTGCTTAACCCATCAAGGTAATGATGATGTTTTACAACTGTATACTTCAGGCACAACAGGGCTTCCCAAAGGGGTCCAGCTCACCAATAATAATTTTTTGAGTTTTTTTGAGCAAGCAAGAGAGCTAGATTGGGCGGCTTATGAAGTTGGTGATCCAGTTCTTGATGCAATGCCATTTTTTCATATTGCGGGAGTTAATATAGGCTTACTTAGTCTAATCCAAGGGTCAAAGGCCGTAATATTAAGGGAAATTAACCCCTATCATATATTAGATTTAATTGAGCAACAGAAGATTCGGCATGGGTTTCTTGTGCCAGCTGTAATTTTAATGCTTGTGCAGATTCCAAACATAAGGAGCAGAGATTTTTCATCGTTCCATATTATGGCATATGGCGCATCTCCTATTGCAGAAAGCTTATTGTTAGAGGCTGTGGAGATATTTGGCTGTAAATTTACTCAGGTTTATGGGCTCACAGAAACAACAGGTGCTGCTACCTACATGTTACCAGAAGCCCATGACCCTAAAATGGGAAAACTGCGTTCATGCGGCATACCTTATCCTAACGCTGAAATTAAATGTATAGATGGTAAGGGTGATGAAGTACCGCAGGGCGAAGTTGGTGAGATCATTATTAAGTCTAAATTTGTTATGAAGGGCTACTGGAAAAGACCAGAAGCAACTGAAAATGCTATACGTAATGGTTGGTTTTATTCAGGGGATGTCGGTTATTTTGATGCAGATGGGTATCTCTATATTCACGACAGGCTAAAAGACATGATAGTTTCTGGCGGCGAAAATGTGTACCCCGCTGAAGTTGAGAATGGTCTTTTTGGTTACCCAGGCATTACAGATGTAGCAGTGATAGGCGTGCCTAGTGAAAGATGGGGAGAGGCAGTAAAGGCTATTTTAGTATTGAGTCCAGATGCTAATTTTATAGAAAAAGACTTTATTGCATATGCTAAAACAAAGATAGCAGGGTATAAATGCCCCAAGTCAGTTGATATTGTGAATGTGCTTCCTCGTAACGCATCAGGAAAAGTACTACGCCGTCAATTGCGCGAGCCTTATTGGAAGAATTCTGAGCGGCAGGTTAGCTAAATAAGGCTTACAAACTATTTAGTTCTTTTGCAGTGTTTTTAGCAATATCAGAAAATACTTTAGACCCTGCTTCATCATAAAGAGCAATTGGCGTACCTGAGTCTCCACTTTCACGTATACCGATCTCTAACGGAACAGAGCCAAGGTAGGGTATTTTCATTTTTTTTGCTTCATCCCTTGCCCCATTCTTTCCAAAAATATAGTGAACGCTATCACAATCAGGACAACTAAAAGAGGCCATATTTTCAACTATCCCTAGTATTGGTATGTTAACTTTTCGAAACATTTCTTCACCCTTTCGTGCGTCGGCCAATGCTAGATCTTGGGGGGTAGAAACTATCACGGCGCCATTAGGTTTAATATCTTGTGACAGGCCTATTTGGACATCACCGGTGCCAGGGGGCATGTCTATTATAAGATAATCAAGTTTCCCCCAATTCACGTCCCATAGCATTTTAGAGACGGCTCCTTGAACCATCGGCCCTCTCCATATTATGGGGCCTTCATTATCTGTCAAAAACCCAATAGACATAACTTTAATATTATATTGGTGATTAGGTTTTATTAATCTTCTTCCCTCTACTTCTTCAGTTGACGCTCTTATTCCACGCATTCCCATAATTATAGGAATACTTGGTCCGTGTATGTCGGCATCTAGAAGACCTACCTTCTTACCCTGCTTTGCCAGTGCTATCGCTAAATTTACAGCCACTGTAGATTTACCAACGCCGCCCTTAGCAGAGCTGATTGCTATAACTGAACTAATCTTGCTATCACCTTGGTAGCCTTGAGGCCTTCTGGGTTTATGAGGGTTACCTTGAGGCGGTTTTTTTTCTACCTTTTTAATTTTAGGCGAAGCTTTGTGAGAGGTAAGCAAGACTAAAACTTTATCAACACCATCAATTTGGCTAAGTGCATTTTCCACTAATTTCCTTACTGGTTCAAACCCTTCAGCGAGTGCGGGCTCAATAGATAGTATGACTTGCAGAACACCATTTTTATAAATCAGATCACTTAATTTTCCAGCGGAGACAATATCTCTACCTGTCCTTGGATCTTTTATGCCGGATAGTACTTTTAAGGCATTTGATTCTGAATAGGGCATATATATTTCTTTAATGTAGTGTTCATGTTGATTTAAATTTAAACCAGATTCTTAGTTAGTTTTTCGACAGGACACATATGGGGAACTATAAAGCTAACGGCTAGACCTGAAAGTATAAATATAGTAATTAAATTTATTGAAAAAAAGTATATACCAACCATACCGCCGACTAAGGCCGGAATTCCAGCTGGTGTATATAGTTTAAGTATATTTAAAGGCGCCCTATTGTGCTGATCTGCAGTTTTTGCCATTTCCCCAAGACTATGAAATATAAAAAAATATACAGCGACTGCAGACACTGGCGGCAATAAAAAGATTAAGAGTATTAATATTAATGCCCGTGCACTTTCTTTTCTTTTAACCGCTATTTGGACCATTAATAGAGTAGCAACGGTCCCCGCTATTAACCGACCTGCCGTTAGTAGCTCCCTAGTATTTAAGTTTTCCCCAGTTAAGTATGAAAATACACTCAATGTTTCAGTGGGGTAAAGTAACATTGACCCGCTTACAACCCAAAGACCTATAAGGGGGTAGTGTTTTTCAGATTGCCCAAAATGGTAAGCCGATAAAATAAGGAATAACGCTAATGTGTAATGAGGCGATAATAACCAAGAACAAAACACTAGAATACCAAAAATAATATAGAGAAATGTATAATGTAGACCTGGTATATGAGCTATTCTCTCTTGTGTTTCTATAGCCCCGTGCGGGATCCCCAACAAAAAAAGAGGTAAAGAAGCCCAAATCGATATTATTATATTATATTGATAAAGAGTTAGATAGAAAATACCTAACAATAAGCCAATAAGACACTCATATTTTTTGTGCTGCAAGGTAGCAAGGTAATTATTAGGAATTGTTTCAGGCATATCTTTTTTACATTTTTAATAAATGAAGCTTTTAATACAAAAAAGGTGAATGCATTTTCACGCATTCACCGTTGTTTTCAAGCAGCTCTTTGAGCTACTTAGCCGAAGCTGAGTTTACTTTGCTTTCTTTGCAGGAGCTGATGTGGCCGCAGCCCAGATCACTACACCGAATGCAATTTTGTTAACAAAGTCAGCGAGGTTATAGATAAGGTTAAGCGTATCTACATCTCCACCGCCTGCGTAGCCATATATATATCCGAGAGGATAAATAGACCAGCCTACAGTTACGATTAGGCGTAAGGCACTAAACGCTTTCTGAGAAGCAGCAGTTCCTGAAGCGGCATTAATTTTAGAAGCCTCACCAGCAAATATTTCATAAATGATATATAACCATGCTAATGTACCAACTATAAACATCGGCCATAGGTGTCCAGCGTTTCCGCCTTCCATTTGGCCCACTTCACCTAAGTAACCTGTAACCAGCATTACAATTGAAGCTACAAGTAACTTCCAGAAAAGCTGAGCTCTAACAACTGCAATAGCTGAGAGGATTAAAAAGAATTCAGTAATTTGTAGTGGCACAGTAAGTAGCCAGTCAACATAACGGAATACAGTTGGGCTTTCGCCAGTTTCCATCCAAACTCCGCGCATGTAGAAATAATGTAGACATGCAATTCCTGTAACCATCGCAGCAACACTAAGCGAAGTTTTCCACTTACCTTCTGCGCGGTCTCTTTCTACCCAAAAGAAGAACGTTGCTGCTAACATTGCAGCTGACATTATCCAAAAGGATACACCGACAAAATCTGACGGATTTAACATTGATTTTTCCATTAAAGGATCTCCCGTTTCGTTTTATAGTAATCTGATGAGATTATGCGCGACATTCTGACCTGTCAACGGTTATACGCAAAGATTGATTTTTTATCCTAATAATAAAAAAACATTTTTTAGTAACTAAAAAGAGATTCTAATAGTGATCTATAATATATTTTCTTTTAAGGTACTGAATCTATACATTTTTTAAGGAAAGGAAAAATTTGTAGCTCACACATAATTTTTTCATATTATTTTTAATATCAAAATAACTATTACTAATGATAGTAAAAAATACATGAAATTTTTTATTTTTTTAGCTAAAAAACCGTATTTTCAAGATTTTAAAACTTCACTTGAAACGTTCTGAGGCATCAAAAAACCATGTTATAAACTAATACCCCTCTTAGTTTCTTTATTAATCGGCAGTAGTTTTATTTCTTGGTTTAATTCGAATATTTCTGATTTTTCACTTAAAACAACATAAAAATTTTAGTTGTAGACTTTGGTATTGAAGCGGTTTAATTGACTAAAATAATCAGTGTACGCGTTTGTAGCTCAGTTGGATAGAGCGTTCGGCTTCGAACCGAAAGGTCGGGAGTTCAAGTCTTCCCAAGCGCGCCATCAATATTTGATAGTCTTTTATCTCACTTTAGAAAGCTCAATAGCTTCAGCAGCTAACCGAGTTATTGTATCATAGTTTTTAGACTCAACCGCATCTTTAGGAGTCAACCAAGAACCGCCACAAGCCAGAACTGATGGTATAGAAAGATATTCAAGAAGGTTGTCTGGGTTAACTCCGCCTGTAGGCATAAACTGCATATCTCTAAATACAGAGGAGAAGGCCTTAAGTATTTTTGGCCCACCTACGAGAGATGCTGGAAACAGCTTTACTGTATTGAGTCCTAAGTTGAAGGCTTCCTGTAATTCGGTGGCTGTTGCAATGCCTGGAAGTATAGAAATTCCTGCGGCACGGGCTACTTTAACCGAAGAAAGGTCCAGGCCTGGGGAGACTATAAAGTCAGCCCCGCGGCGTATAACCTCGTGAGTTTGATCCGCATTAAGAACGGTTCCTGCTCCGACATGCGCTTGTGGAAATTCTTTTACTATAGCTTCTAGGCAATCTAACGCTTTGTCTGTACGCAATACAATCTCAAGAACATCTAAGCCCCCTTTAAGAAGGGCTTCCGAAATTTTAAGGGCGGTTGTAGAATCGTTAGATTGTACGAGCGGGACAATTCTATTGTTTCGAAGTGAATCTAGTAATTGGCTCATTTAGTTTTCCTAAAACTACTTTTATCAGTGGTGCGCGATACTGGGATTGAACCAGTGACCCCTACAATGTCAATGTAGTGCTCTCCCGCTGAGCTAATCGCGCTAACCTTGGGTTATATGCCTCGGGCTATAGAGTTGCTTATAGGGGTTTTCAAGACTTAATTGAATTCTTCATGCAGCGATAAGTCTATTAACTTCATTCACGAGTTGACTTAAGTGCACCGGTTTAGAAAGAACAATTTGTTCATTTATATCTTTATCATTTATTGCAACTGAAGCGAAGCCTGTAATGAAAATAATTTTTATACCTGGAGAGATCTTTGCTGCCTTTTTAGCAAGCTCTATTCCGTCTACTTCAGGCATCATTATATCAGTTAGCAATAAGTCAAAAGCGCCATCAGCAAATTTTAAGGCACGCAAGGCTTTCTGCCCATCAGAGCAAGAAATAACCTGATGCCCAGCTTTTTCTAACGCCTTTTCAAAAAAAGCTCTCATTGCGTCATCATCTTCTGCGTACAAGATAGTGGCCATTTTTACCTCAAGTATATTTTTAACACATAATTTAATTCTTATTAAAGAAGTATTTATATAATATAAAGATATGATGAATGCGCAGATAAAAGAAAATCAATTTGAACAAAATTGTATAAATAAATTTTATCCACCGGCCGTTATAAAGCGCGCGAAGGAATGGAAGGGCGGTATTATTTTTGCATCGGCCCATTCTGGCAGTATATACCCAGATGCATTTATAGAGAGAACAGATTTAGCTATTAAGCAATTGAGGCGTAATGAAGACGCTTTTATAACAAATCTTTTTTCCCCTGCCCCTGACTTGGGGGCGCCGCTTATAGAAGCTAACTTTCCTAGGTGTTTTGTAGATGTAAATAGGGCTTCAAATGAGTTACCCAGCTTTTGGCAAACTGACGGAAAGATAATTTCTCCGAGGGCAGAAATAGGTATGGGTGTGGTCCCTACAATGCTTTCTGAAACTATAAATATTTACTCTGAGCCATTATCCCTGACGGCTGCAAAAATTAGAATTAAAGATTTATACCACCCTTACCATGATGCCTTACAGGGTCTGATTGATGAGGCTCGTAGCCTGTTTGGAAAAGTTTTATTAATAGATTGCCATTCTATGCCGGGCTTCAACTCAATGGGTTCCCGACGATCTGACATAATTTTGGGGGATAGATTCGGAAAATCTTGTTCTCCGGAAATAGTTATGTTGATTGAAAAGCTTTTTCAAGATTTAGGCTATAGCGTTAGTCGCAATTATCCATATGCAGGTGGGTTTGTTACTAAACATTATGGCAAGCCCTACGAAAGTGCGAATGCGTTACAAATTGAAATTAATCGTGACCTTTACCTCAATCCTATAACTTTGGATAAAAAGCCTGGCTTCACAGCGCTTGCGAAAAATATAAGTCTTATAATTAATTCGATAATAAAAGAGGTTACAGCTCTTAATTTATAAATATTTATCCATAAGACTTCTTAAGTACTTGCAAAGCTCTCTTGCATAAGTCATTCGCAATTTATGAATGATAAGATACTAGATAATTTTTTAACGGTATACCAACTTGATGCTCAGCCTGTTCGCGGGCGCATTGTAAAGTTAGGTGCTGCATTAGATAAAGCCCTAGGGGCTCGATACCCAGATCTAGTTGCAAACTTGTTAGGGGAAGCAATGCTTTTGTCAGCGCTGGTAGCTCAATCTTTAAAATTTAAAGGCCGACTTGTAATACAGTGCCATGGTACAAATGAAGGTGCGGTTAGCTTACTTATGAGTGATTGTACAACTGATGGTCACATAAGGGGGTATGCAAGGTGGGATGATGATAAGCTTGAAGAATTAATGCGGGACAATAGTAATCGCGGTGCAAATAAATTATTAGGGGGCGGCACTTTTTCTATGACCATAGATCAAGGGGCCGATATGGATCAATATCAAGGATTAACTGCTATTGAGGGCGAAAGACTATCAGATTGTGCGGAGCATTATTTCAAACATTCAGAACAAATACCTACTGAAATAAGATTGGCTTGCGGTACAATTCAAGAGCCACACTCAGACCTTAAGCGGCGCGGCGGCGGGATAATGATCCAAAAAATTGCTGGGGATGAAAACAGAGGATACACTGAAGAAGACTGGGATACTGCTAAGGCACTATTCCGTACTGTTACTGATTCAGAATTACTAGATCCAAATTTAAGCCAAGAGGCATTACTTTATAGGCTTTTTCATGAAAGCGGCGTTCGTGTTGTTGATACCGCTGCGGTGGAGGCTAGGTGTAAGTGTTCACGGGAAAGATTGGAGAGAACGTTGCAATCATTTAACAAAACCGCCTTGAAGGACATGGCTGAATTTGGAGTTATAAATGCTAATTGTGAGTTTTGTGATACTACTTATAGCTTTCCCTTGACGGAAATCTAGCTCCGCCAAAAACTTGGAGTTAGAACAACAAGGGCTGTAACAATTTCCAAGCGCCCAACAATCATTGTCGTTATTAAAACCCATTTAGCACTGTTGGGTAGAGTTTGATACGATCCTGACGGGCCAATAACATCTCCAAGGCCTGGGCCAACATTTGCAAGTGAGCTTCCAGCACCAGACCATGCGGTTATTGGGTCGAGCCCAATAATAGAAAGCGCTAAGGCAGCAAATGCGAAGGTGACAAAAAATAAAAAGAAATATCCCATAACCGAGAATAAGACCGCTTCTGGTAAAATTTTCCCTCCATACCTTAATGGCGACACGGAGTGTTGCCGAGGCATTTTAAAGAGATATGACCTCAATCCCTCGAATGCCACCTGATAACGGAAAATTTTTATTGAGCAAGCTGTAGAGCCAGCGCAACCACCAATAAACATAAATGCAAAAAAAGTACTAACTGCAAATGGGCCCCAGGTACTATAATCCGCAGTGGCGAAACCTGTACCGGTTACAATTGATATAACGTTAAATGCTGATAACCTTAGAGCTCTACTTCTAGTTAATTCAGAATTTAGCCATAAGTATAAAGTAACCACTGCTATAAGTGTCAGTATCAAGGCAATAAAAGCTCTTACTTGACTATCACGCAATGGTGCTATCCAGTCACCTCTTGTAATAATCAATAAATATACACCAAACGGAATTGCTGCGGACATCATAAAAAAGATGCAAACAAGATCAGCCCCATTATCCATGAAACCACCCATTGATGTATCTGAGGTCGAGAATCCTCCAGTTGCTAATGTTGTCATAGCATGAGATATGGCGTCAAAACTATTCATTCCTGTCGCGATGTAACCGAACATACAAAGTACTGTAAGTGTAAAATAAATCCCGCTTATGCCAGCAGCAAGGGAGGCTGCTTTGGGTAGTATTTTTTCGCCCATATCTGAGCTTTCGAGGCGAAAAAGCTGCATTCCGCCGATTTTTAGCATGGGTAAGACTGCCATAGCCGTTACAACTATACCTATGCCGCCTATCCATTGGAGGATAGACCTCCACATAAGTATACCTTTTGGCATATCATCGAGTCCTAACAACACGGTTGATCCAGTTGTTGTTATTCCTGAAGTTGCCTCAAATAAAGCATCTGTAATGCTTAATTTTAATGGTTCCATAATGAAGGGTACTGCAGAAAATATAGATAAAGACACCCAGCTTAATACGGTTAACAAGAAAGCTTCGCGTGCCCGCATGTCTGGATTGGGAGTATAAGTTGCTAGGGCTAATGAAGCCCCAAAAAGTGAAGTTAGGATACCTGAAATGCCAAAAGCTCTCCAGGAGTTGTCATTATATATAAGGTCTACAATCATCGGAATAAACATTGCTACCCCCAACGCTGATACCATTAAGCCAACAATAAAAAATACAGGACGCAGATCGAGCATATTCATTATCTACATCAGGTAGTGACTATATAAAAGCCTCAAATTCATTCGTCACAATAAAGGCTTAACAAAAATACTTTTCGGGATTAGATAATGATAATGAAAGACTTTTATTTTTATACGCTTTCAGCTTCTTTTATTGCTATTAGTATTGCGGTTGCAATGATGCAATCAACGGGGCCTAAAGTTAGTGATGAGTGTATTGTAGAAAATGGCTATATTGTTCAGGGTAAAAAATTAGAAAACCTTACTTCATCTCCGGGTACGAATTTTACATTTATGCCCTCTACACAGTCTTCTCCATCATACATTACAGCTTTATCACATGTACCTAGGGCGAAAGCACAAGCTTCAGCAGGTATTTTTGCTGTTTTAGGTCCCAATTATGAAAGAGTTTTAGGTGGAAGATCATTATCAATGGTCGTCAGTGCACGAAAGAACAAAGCAAATGCATTGGATGAATTTGATATGGGTTATTTTACTGCAGGAACAGGTGATAGCGGATGGAAAAGTCGAAAATTAACAGCTGCATGGAGAGACTATGTTCTGTATTTCACCCCTGCTCCCTCACAAGATGAGCCAGATATAGATTATTTAGGAATATGGCCTGGCGCAGGGGGTGAAAAAAAACTTATGGATGTTAGGTATATTAAATTAGAGGTTTTGGATAAAAATATGAACACAGTTAATAAATGCAGTTATAACAACAATTAAAAGACGCATAACATGCTAATTCTTATAACAGGTACAGCCGGATTTATTGGTTTCCATGCAGCTAAACGATTTTTATCGCTTGGGTATGCGGTAATTGGACTAGATAGTCTGAATGATTACTACGAAGTATCGCTAAAAAATGCTCGTCTAAACCAACTCGAGTGTCACGAAAATTTTGAGTTTTATAAAGTCGATATAGCAGATTACGAAGCTTTAGTAGATATTACTAAAGACAAGGAAATAACTTATATATTACATTTAGCTGCACAAGCTGGCGTGAGGTATTCACTAGAGATGCCTCGTTCTTATATAAGATCGAATGTGTTAGGGCATTTAAATATATTAGAATTAGCCCGTAATACACCAGCCATAAAACATATTGTTTATGCATCCTCTTCATCTGTTTACGGTGATAAAAGTAAGTCTGCATTTAAAGAGACGGACATTGTAAATTCACCTGCATCTCTTTACGCAGCTACAAAAATAAGTGGTGAAATGATTGCCGAAAGTTATAGTAAACTTTACGGCATCAATCAGACGGGTCTTCGTTTTTTTACTGTATATGGTCCCTGGGGCAGGCCTGATATGGCATATTATATTTTTACGGATAAAATTTTTAACAAGGAACCGATAGAGCTTTTTTCACCTGAAAAAATGACACGTGATTTTACGTATATAGATGATATAATAGATGTGCTTCCGCGAGTTTTGGAATCCACCCCTAGTAATCTGCATGCAATATATAATCTAGGGAACTCCAACCCAAACACACTGATGCAGTTAGTTGAAGCTATTGAAACTGCTTGCGAAGCATCAACCCAAAAAGTAATCTTAAAAAAGCAAAACGGAGATGTAAGTTATACACATGCTGATATAAATGCAGCCAAAAGGGATTTTGGTTTTGCACCGAGAGTTGAGCTTAAAGACGGGATAAAAAACTTTGTGAATTGGTATAAGAATTATTAAATTTTATATTCCGCAAACCGGAAAAGATTTTATTGGCTGAAGCGTTTTATCATTGACCGAGCTTGTTCACCTATTTCTGAATGATCTTTTGCATATGCTAATACTGCCTCAAAATAGCCTAATTTACTACCGCAGTCGTAATCTTTACCTTCGTATTCGTAGGCATAAAATTTTTGATTTTGCATAAGCCTCGCCATCGCGTCAGTGAGTTGTATTTCGTTGTTGATACCCGCTGCTTGGTTTTCTAATATATTCATAATTTCGGGTTGTAGAATATAGCGGCCAGTTATCTTTAAATTTGAGGGGGCTGAGTTAGGGTTAGGTTTTTCAACCATTCCGGACATTTGAATAATATTACCCTCTCTTTTTTGCGGATTTATAACTCCGTATTTTGAAACTTGGTCATGGGGAATCGCGTCGACTGCAATGACATTTCCCCCCACTTTTTTATATGCACCTACCATTTGTGATAAGCACGATTTTTTTGATTTTATGAGAACATCTGGAAGTAAAACAGCAAAGGGCTCACTGCCTATAATTTCTCTTGCGCACCATATAGCGTGGCCGAGTCCTTTTGCGCTTTGCTGACGCACAAATGACATGGAGCCAGGCTTAGGAGTGTCTCTACTGAGTTGATCGTATATGTCAGTTTTGCCGTTTTCACGTAAGCTATATTCTAATTCGTAGGCCCGATCGAAGTAATCTTCTATTGCCCCTTTGTTGCGACCTGTAACAAATATAAAGTGTTCAATTCCAGCCTCTCTTGCTTCATCTATAACATATTGCAGTGCCGGCCTATCTACTATGGGAAGCATTTCTTTGGGAATTGTTTTTGTGGCGGGTAAAACCCGAGTGCCAAAACCTGCTACAGGAAGTACTGCTTTTCGGATTTTTTTCATAATTCACACGTGCGTTTTTAAAGTATACTCTTGATTACTTAGGCGGGCCATAAACAAAATGCTCTATATTTTTATTTGACCAACCGAGCTCTTTAAGTACAGTCTTTAATCTCTTTTTTTTACTCATTGAGCTACTTTCTAGTGCTATAACCCTTTGACTAATTTTTGAAGCTAAAATTTTAGCTTTTTCCGTATCAACATTTAATAGGCGTTCTATTCGTGAAATCATTTTTATCATCCTAAAGTCTATAGTATAAAGTGTAGCACTTTTTTGTGGTCATTAAAGATAAATTTATTTTTTCTAGAGGTGTTCTATTAATAATGTTGGCACATCATGTGTGTTTGATTTCACTGTTGCTACAAGTGTGTTCTCTTTCACTCCTTTTTTTATAGGAGAAACCTTTATGCCTTCGTTAATGAGTCTGTTACGTGTTTCTTGAATAGAATCAACGCCCCAAGCTAAGCCCCATAGGCTGTCTTGGGCTGTGTTTCGCTTTTCAGTTACCACGACTTCTAGAGTGGTTTGATTGAGCCTAAAAAAAAGTACCCGTGATTTTAGGGACTTAACATACTTGTCAAGGGCAAGCCTAATTTTATAAATACCTTTGTATGTATTTATGAAGCCATCTGGATCAGAAGTGGTCATTACAATATGATCTAGGTTATTTATCATTGAGGGCTCATATCTATCTACTTTGGGCAGACTACCGTTTTTATGTTCGATTAAAAAAGAGAATACCCCCCGGGTAATTTTATCAGTTAAAAAAAGATTTTTCCACGTTCTCACTTTACCGTCTTTATTGTTTTCACCGCTTCCTTCGAATGGCGGGCCAACTATACAGTCATGTTTTTTTAGTTTTTGAGCCGCCAGGTCAATATTTTCAGTTTTTAAGACAAGTCCAAATAAGCCTTCACCCTTCTCTTTAAGGGTATTTTTTATTAACTCTGCCCCCATGCCGTTACCTTTTTGTGCTAGCAATTCTAAATATGTGTTTTTGAATATGAATAATGAGTTTTCTGTTCCTAGTTGCTTGTGCGTTCCCCTCCAACAAGGAGGGAGACCTAATAATAATTCATAGTTGGCTTCAGCCTCTTTAAGGTTTTTCACGGCAATGATTATGTGGTCTATTGCTGTAATCATTACGAACTTCCTAATAAAACTCAGAAATGTGTTGAGGCGCGCTACTTCTTAAAAGTTTTATAAAAATGAATAAGGCCATAAAGGAACCATATAACTACTGTCCCCCACCATAAAGCAAAAAACCAATCATTTTTATTTGTTCCGTTCCACTCCAGCCATTCAAATACAAAAGCTTCAATAAAAAGGTCAAAAGACAGAAGTAAGAAAAAGCCAAAAATCCAGATAAGGAAGAATTTTATTTTATTCATGATGATATTTATTTTAAAAATGTAACCTTTACTTCTCTTATTTTCTATGATAAGTATACGTTACATTTTAATTTTGGCGTATGTCAATAATTTTTCAGGAGAATAAAATGGAGGGAGCTTTAGGGGCTTTAGCTATCGGAACGGGTTATATAGCTATATTAAGCCCAGCGCTGATAATCTGGGTAGTTTTTCACTACGTAAGTAAAATACAGAAGAACAAAAATGAGGCTTTGGTGAATATCGCTCAAGCAATTAATGATCCAGACCAAGTCAGAGAAATAGTTGATCAATTAAATGAAAAGAAAAAACCCACAGATTTACGAAAAGGAGGCATCATATTAATTTTTATAGGGTTTGGTTTAGCTGGTTTTGGCGTTTTAAGCATACCTATTTTAAAGTCAGTCGGATTTTTGGTCTCCTCTCTCGGTATTGGTCTTCTGGTGGCTGGCTATATCTATCCAAATGAGAGCGAGGAGATAACTAAAGCTGTTGAAAGTTTTGAGAAATAAGAGAATTAGAACAATGACACATATGAAACGTTCACTTTTAGTTTTTACCTCCGGCGCAACTCAAATCTTTTTTGCACTGCATGTCTTATTAAAGATAGCAAATATGAACATTATTCAGTTACCTTCTGAAGCAATGTTTATACCTGGTATAATTATATTTTTAGCTTCAGGTTACCTTACAGCATCATATTATTTTGGGGATAAAAAAAATAATAGTGCACTCTATGACGAATATACTGCAATAAGGTATTACAAGCTTGGGGCCATAGGTTATGCAATAAACGGGATCGGTATATTCTTAATTTTCTCTACGCAAGATTATGCCAATTGGAGCCTTCAAACGGCTAATACAATGATCTATCAAATTGCATCTTTTGCCTGGCTGATATTTGGCGTCCTATTGGTATGTTTTTCTATTGGAGATTTCAAAGAGGCACGCAATGGGTAAAAACCATAAAAACCTTTTAAACAACCTGGAAGAGTTGAGAAGGTCTGCAGGACTAACACAAAAAGATTTATCTGAACGTGCAGGCGTTTCACGAAAAAGTATAAATGCTATTGAAAATGGAGTTTATGTTCCCTCCACCGTGCTTGCGTTAAAAATATCAAAGATTTTGAAATGTAAGGTTGAGGACATATTCTTATTGCCAAATTAAAAAACTATTGACCTTATAAATGAATGGTCATTATGTTTCCTAAAAATTATATGCGAATGTAGAGGATAATTATGAAGAAAATATTTTTGATACTAATGACGGTTTTGTTGATATTGCCTATGTCGAGTTATGCAGGCCATCATAATGATAAATCAATTATATTTTATCTCGATATGAATGTGGCATCTGAGAAAGCGGAAAACTTAGATAAATTTGTAGCATACTTGTCAGAAACTGTTGAAAGAACAGAACCTGGAACCACTTACTATAAATACTTTATTTCTGCTGATAAAACTAAAGTTTCATTATTGGAGGTCTATCAGGATGACGCGGCTGCGTTGTTTCACGTAAGAAGTTTTTTAAAAGCAGTTCACCGGGATGAGTTTTTAGATACTTTTGAAATTACCAATTTCCAAGTTCTAGGGGAATCTAGTGAAGAATTGAAACTTGCTATGGCGGACTTCACGGATGATCACCGAGCTCTTATTGATGGGTTTAAACGTAAATAAATTAGTCCTATTTAAACCTAGTAATAATCACATATGGAGACCTTTAATATGAGTAAAAAAGTAGTTATCTCCCAATCAATAATGTGGGCGGCAGCGATATTGGTTGTTTCAATAGTCCAAGAAAAACAGTTCGCTATTATGATGGTGGCTTTATTAGCAACTGTCTCATTAATTTATCTAAAAAAAGAAATGACCTAATATTGATACAATTTCCTATCGATCTTTAATATTTACGCAGTCTATGTACTACTTTCATTGTGCTCATAAGATTTCTGGAGAGATTGCTTAATATAACTCTGTGAAGCAAACCAGCTGAAAGTTGTTATAACTAAGAACATACCGACCCATAAATTAAGTTTATGATTTGATGATGACCGCTCTTCATTAGCTGCTTTATATAAATGCAGTAATCCAATCATAAAAAATACTACCCCTCCCAACATATCAGATATTAGTAAAAAATAAATTCCAATAATAATTAAGATAATATCAAGTAATTTAAATTTATTCATAAAATGGGTTTTCCATTTTCATCATATATTTTCCAGGTAGGTAATACTCTTTTATCATCTTTATATTCACCTTTGGATAGAATTGTACCATCTTCGTAATAGGTTATTTCTTCGCCGTTTTTCTTTCCGTTGATATAGTACCCCTTGAGCAGAAGCTGGCCTGAATCGTAATAAAACAACCAGTTTCCTTCCCTAATACCATTTTTCATAGCACCTTGTTCACGTCCTGTGACTTTACCTGTGAAGGGCGTATCGGAAAACTTTTCATAAAAGGCCTCCCCCCTCTGAATAAGTTCGGTCGATTGTATGTGATTGGGCGATGGCGTCTCTGGCGGCGGTGATGTGGTTTCTGTGTTCTTGCCTCCGCTGCAGGACATTATTGCTAACCCCCCTACAGTAATGACAGCATTTTGAAACAGATGTTTGAATTTCATATTTTTCTCATACATCAAACTAAGCCCAGTGCTATAATAGCAATTATAGTAATAATGAGTAGCAAGAGGATCAGAAACATCCAAAAACTAACAAAGATTGTACCAATGACTATTAAGGCGGCGCTGAATAAGCCTTTAATTAAGGCCCTTCCTGGCTTCGTAATTATAGCAGCTAAAATCATTAGAAATAATAAAGCTTCATTCATCAACAGTACTCTTATTTGCTATCATAGTATTTCCTAGGCCATGCTTCACTTATAAACAAAGACTTCGTCTAAAGGAACGTCAAATTCAAGCGCTATTTTGAAGGCAACTTCTAGCGACGGGGAATATTTATTTTTCTCAATTGCAATTATCGTTTGCCGCGTTACTCCAATGGCCTCCGCCAATTTTTGCTGCGACATCTCTCCATTATTTTCTCTAAGAATTTTAATGTTGTTATATATTAGTTTTTTCACATTATTTTCCTTTGAGCGAAAGATAAAGTTGGGAGATAAAACTAATGAGTTCAGCTAAAATAACAAATAAAACCAACGAATAGAAAAGCCCTTGAGGAGTATTAAAGAATTTGGAAAATGGGGTATTTAATAAAAGCTGAAATATTACAAACCATATAGCGGCCGTTAGAGTCCAGTAGCTATACTTATATGAAGTTAATTCTATTAATTTATCCCTCTCATCTTCAATACTTAATTTGTCTCCTAATTTTAATGCAGATTGAATAATAATTTCAAAAACTATAAATAAGATTACTAAAGCAAATAATTCACCAAACTTAGTTGACCAATTAGTCAAATTTTTGAAACCAATATAAAGATAAGATCCAAAAAATATGATTGTTGTTATTATCGACGCTATTAAAGTTTTTTCTTTATAAGATAAGTTCATTGTAAACTCCTGTTAAATATTTTTTACACATGTAAAAGATCTTTAACACTCTGTCAATTTAATCATGGCAATAACAGTAATAATAATTTAGTTATTTTTCATTAGTCGTAGATTTAGGAAAAAAGTTCATGTTTAAAAAATTAACAAGTAGTATTTTAATGATAACGTTAATCGGCGGTTGCTCGGTTAGTGAGTCCACGTTTGATAGTACCTCTGAAGAAACGGCTGAAGCTTCACTTCAAGCAATGTTTCCAGATATTTCTTTTGATGATGATAACTTACCAGAGGGAGCCGATATACCCCCAGCAATTGATGCACTTATTTGTAATGGCATGAAGGTGGGGTTTGCTAATCTTGATAAAACTAAGGAAGAAATCGCTGCTTTAGTAAGAGAGCCTTTTAATGGTATGACCGCAGCAGATATGGAAGCATTTGCGGTTGAAAATGATTATGTTGGTTGCGTGAGCAATATGCTTGAGGGCATAAAAGAAATGGAAGAAGGCTTGAAGGAAATGGAAAAGGCTTTTGATGAGATGTAATTCTTTAAGGTAGCCATTTTAAATCAGTAAAATATTTGATTTTTAGTATTTTTCCTGCATAAATAGACAATAAAAAATACGAAGTTAAGGAGACAATCATGCCCTCATTTACATTTATTGCTTTGGCAATCTTAATTGCCTTTTTTATAAAAAGTGGAATTCAAATCGTACCCCAAACTCGAGAATACGTAGTTGAAAGGTTTGGTAAGTATACCAAAACACTTAAAACAGGCCTAAATTTTATTGTCCCTGTTATAGATAAAGTTTCCAGTAAAGTAGATATTCTAGAAACACAGTTAGATGAACTGCGAATATCTGTTGTAACAAAAGATAACGTAGAAGTTGATCTAATTTCTGCTGTTTTCTACCGAGTAACAAATGCAGAAAAATCGGTATATAGAATTGATAATGTAGCTAATGCCATTGAACAAACCTCTAAATCTATAATACGGTCAGAGGGCGGAAAATTAGATTTAGATGCATTACAATCCTCAAGAGACTCAATGAATATACAAGTATATGAGCAGTTAAAAAAGGCAGCTGAAATATGGGGTATTGAAGTAACAAGGGCCGAGATATTAGATGTGCAGCTAGACGAAGAGACTAAAGAAGCTCAGAGACAACAGCTTAATGCGGAAAGAAAAAGAAGAGCTACTGTTGCTGAAGCGGAAGGTCAGAAAGAGACAATAGAGCTTAATGCTGACGCCAACCTATACAAAGCTGAAAAAGAGGCTGATGCAATCAAGGTAAAAGCCGATGCTGAGGCTTATAAAGTGAAACTTTTAGCGGATGCTGAAGCAGAGCAAACTAAAGTTGTTGGTGATGCCATAAAGAAACATGGGCAAGCAGCCGTTAACTTTGAAATAATGAAAAGGCAAGTAGACGGTCTCACAGAACTCGCTTCTTCAGGCCAAACCAAAACGTTAATAATGCCTTCAGAGATAACTAAAGTTCTTGGCGGTATTGAGCTATTGGCGGAGACAGTAAAAGGAAGTAAAAATAAATGATCTCTGATTTTATTTCAAACTTAGGCTCAACGGGATGGATAGCTTTAGGCGCATTTTTGCTTATATGTGAAATAACCCTTTTTACAGTTGCGGGTACTGGTTTTGGCTATTTTGTGGCCACTGGGTTAGGCGCGTTTGTAATAGGGGCTTTGTATAAAATTGGGCTGTTTGGTATTTCTACCAACTTAGGTTTTGTAATGCTTACATGGGCCACCTTAAGCTTACTGTCGGGGTATTTTTTTCAAACAAAATTTATTGATAGATTCTCAAAGAACAATGGGAAAGATTTAAACTCCCATTCATTAAGAGACGATCACTCACATGAAGGAACTCAAGAGGATAAGGGCAGATAAATCTAAAGAGTATTTTTAGCAATATATTTTGATATTGTAGGAAGGTCGGTTTTTCCTTTAAACTCAAATCTGCATTTCCCGAGTTGTGAAAACCAGACCTCAAGTTCAGCATCCAAGTCAAATGTTCCCGCCGTTTCGATAGAGAATGCAATAATATTCTTGTAGGGCAAGGATGTAAAATCTTTTTTACTTCCGGTTATTCCCTGAACATTCACAGAGATTATTCTTTTACTTGTGAATACAACCCCGTCGCGCATGGATTTATATGAATCTAGAATGCTTTCACCATCAATAAGAATGTGAGAAACCTTTGATGCATACTCATCATTTTGTTTTAATTTAAAAAAACTCTTATTTTTAAAGTCTATAGCCATTAGCACAAATCCTTGAGGTGTTTAGCTTTTATTTTAAGGTATATGCTTTAATTACAAAAGTATCTTTGAGCATATCAATATCAATCATATCAAGATTTTGGCTACCATCACTAATTTGAACAATTTGACGGATTTTTACCGTGGAGCCATCACGGGTCCATACCCCTCTGAACGCCCCTCCAACTACGCTATCAGCATCTATAGCACCGCGCCCAACTCCTGTAACAAATCCACTTGTACTCGTAACGTAACTTAAATTATAAGTAGCATACACGGTTCCGTAGACGCCCATTTTACCTGTTGCGCTTATGGTGGTGACCTTATCTCCAAGATCCACATTAGTAATCGTCATGGTCGCATCGTCCTGACGTTTTGTAAGTTTTAAGGCATCATCATTTTTATGATGACCTGCGTATGCAGTACTAGAAAATGCTAGCATAACTAGGGCAATTATAAGATTTTTCATATCATGTTCCTTTGTCTTGTAAGCTTACTTCTTTGGTGATGAATTAGGCTGATACTTATAATAGCCTTCTACAGGTATCATCAGGTGTGCGTAATCAGTTCCTGCAAACATAACGTAGGGTGCGCCTGTTGTAAAATCTGTTGAAAAATTCTCAAGATTTGCTGGGTCTTTTGGCATCAACATAAGGTGCGGGCCAGACTCAATCCATTCTCCGGGTGTTGAGTCTTCTTTATTAAAAACTCCAGGTGTCGTATTATCTTCTCCCATATCCCCATTGAGCATCCACATATAACTATCTCTGTTCATTTTTGGTTTAGTGCCTGACATATATGCCATCATCCATTTCATGCCCTCGTCATCATGACATACAGCCATGGCTTGATGTGCGCTTTCCCATCCTTTTTTTGGTATGGGCCGGGGGTTGCCACTTTGGCAGGTCCAGCCATTAGTACCTGCTCTTAGTACGTCTCCAGAGGTTCCAATTACAGATGCATAATCCCCAATATAGGATGGTGCCGCTGAGGTGTAAGCTTTGATTTGCCAATCGCTGGAGTTTCCTGCGTGCTCTTCACCTGCTTCATGGTGTCCAGCTAAAACGGGACTTGATATAGCAACTGCAGATAACGTTAATATTATATTTTTCATGATGTTCTCCCTTCAATTCTGGCTATACAATTCATCATATTGGAGCAAGTTGTCAAATATTTTTCTATTTTAATTAAACCTATGGTTGAAAAAAAAGTGCACCGCCTTCTAGAAATGTCCATATAAAGTATAAAAAAACTAAAATTATTAATATAGAGAAGAATAGGTGGAACAATGATTGCTTATCACTAAAACTTGAATTTTCTTTTATTATTTTCTTAAGACGAGCTTTTATTTGCTTTTCCCCTACATCATCTAATACAGCGTCAATTTCAGAAGTAATATTTTTTTTGACTATGTAGTTTTTCCCCTCAATGAGAATAACCGCAAATATGATATAAAGAAATGTATCGTTTAAAAAATTATAAAAATTATAATCAAGATCAAAAAATATATTGATTGCATTTCCAATCATATCCTCAAGTAGTTCATACATACCTTATTCTCCATATTTATAAGTTGATTATAATTTTTCTATATCCATCTAAAATGAATGAGGCAGGTTCAAACTGTGGAGGTCCAAATCTACCCATTGCGTTATTGGAAAAGCCATATTGCTCAGTAGGAAGACCTAAAAAATTCGTATCGAATTCTTCATTTTCATTCGAGTCAATAAATAAACTAATTGCGTAAGTACCCGCTGGGATTTCAAAGGCATCTGTGTAAACCCCTTTAGAAACCCTCTTTATTAAAGATTTTTGTATGCCTGACTGAGGCTTGGATTTGTCAATTTTATATGTCTCAAAGGTTTCTTTGGAGTCGTATATTACTAAATTAAGAATTCCATCCTTTTTTACTCCTTGAATTTCAATCTCTAGGAGGTCAGCACTCACCATAAAGCTATTTGTTATGAATGCTAAAAAGAATAGAAACCTAACTTTAAACATACTAACCCTTTTTTCTTTCATCGATATTACCCGCAGCAAGAAGTAGAAGACCTGCGAATATTCCTAAATTTTTAACGAAATTTTGGGTCTCATGTTTGGTGTCTACTCCATCATAGACATTCCAAAAATCGTGTAAATTTATATTAATTAATATGGTCATCACGGCAAAACCAAGAGCGCAGAAAACTACTTGCTTATTTGCTAGCAGACTTATGCTCCCAATAATTTGGGCAGCACCTGCAATTGCTAATAAAGTTGGAACCATAACCATATTATGAGATTCCATAAGCGCCACATGATAATCCCAAGATACAAATTTTGCTATTCCAGGAGCAAGAAAGTATAATGCTAATAATATTCGTCCAATATGAATTAATATATTTTTCATTAGCCCTCTAAACTATATTTTTCTAAAACTATTGTTAACTTTCTAAAATGTTTAGCTCGTCTCTAAAATTTTTCAATAGTTATAACCAACGATGATACAGACGACTTATAAGTCGAATCCCATCCAAACTAGAAGGTGAGAAATTACAACAAGTACCATCCAGAAACCTAAAAATATTCTAACCCACCTCCGCTTAAAGAATGGTCTCTTCTCGTTTTCTGACATTTATTTCACTCACCTTATTTTTGTTTATCAGAAGTCATCAGTATTCCCTGATATCTTTAAAAAGGGGTTTAATATCTTATCCATAATTATCTATAAAATATTTTTCTCTTTCATCTTTTTTCATGCCCACTGTCTGGTTCATAAAGTTGTTTCTATCTTCTCTAGATTTAAAGACCCAAATGCAAACAGTGTTATGTGAATGATAGATTGCTTTTAGTTCGTCATCTATTTCACAAATTTCTTTAGGTATTTCTGTTTTGATGCAAATCATTGTTTAAAATAACTCCATCTTGAACAGGTAGCTTGAAGCAGCGTGGTATTGTTGTAAAGGTATAGCATTTAATTCTCAGTGCAATGTTTGTCTCCGAAGTAATCAGTAGTACATTTTGTTATGTCACCATTACTATCTGTCCATATTTCATCGCCGAAATAATCTTTCGTTCCGTGTGATGTAATGCCATCATCACTAGTGCAATGTTTGTCTCCGAAGTAATCTGTAGTACAGGTTTTTTTTGTTTGCCCATGCGCGTGAAATGAGAAAATAATAATAAAGAAAAATAATAAATAACGCACTAAAAAACCCCTTAACTGTATCAGACAGTTATGCAATCTATTCGCTCTCTACATGAAACAATTTATTGTAAATTTTCCATTCACTCTCAACCTTTATAAAAGACAAAGTATCTAAGAAAGTTATGCCTAAATATTTATCCCTCACTTTAACTAATGCTGTTGCACCCTCTATCGCACATGAAAGAATTTCGAAAACTACATTTTCACCTTTTTCTTTTGGCGACGGTTGTTGAGATTTCACAAAACCAGCAAAATTATCTACTGACATTTCCATAAAATCTCCATGTAAGTAACCTACTACTTTTGCGTTGCTATGGAATGCTTGTTTTACTTTGTCGGGATTAGACTCATTCATGCTATCAATATAGAGTTGTACTAAGTTTTCAACTTGCGCTTTGTCATTCATTATTTTCTCTTTTCAATTCATTGATAGAAACTACTCTACAGTAGTAAGCGTATCTGACTAGATGGGTAAACCATACCCCTACCTACTTTCCCACACCTATCTTCATATGTCTAATATAAGGTTGAACGCTTGACTTGTTCTAATAATTTCCCTTTCATCTGGTTCTTTGGATGGCAACTTCCAGCGAACCTTCTGCAGATAATTAAAAAGGATACGATCTTGCCGATAAGTTTTATAAGATCGCTATTATTAATTTATTTTCTTATTTGTTCGATTTCACCAGTGATTGCAAATGAATGCAATAAAGAAGATCTAGTCTACGCTGATTTATGGGAAAATTATTACTCCCCAAAAGAGGCATATAATTTTGGTGTTAAAATTCAAAAATTAGTTTTAAATAGAAATCTTTCAGGAATTTTTTCAGTGGTCCAGGGCGAACTACAAAACGGTCCAAGCAAGAAATACATTGTTGGTAAATCTTTTAGTGAGTTATTTGATGAGCGATGGATTGAACAGGTAGTATCAGACAGTGCGCCTTGTTCACCAATAGGGTGGCGTGGTTTTATGCTTGGTAATGGATTGATTTGGTACAACAAGACAGAAGACGGGTGGAGAATTTTATCAATAAATGGTGACTTGCCACTAAACTAGACTATTCCACCGTGGTATTCGTTTGGGGTTCGGTGGTAAGACGATTTGGAACATCACATCCCCACCCCCTTGAGTTGTATCAGAAACTCAGTAATATAATCTAATGAAAAAATTCTCTTCGTTCTTATCAGTATCATAATTATTGCTTGTTCAACTGATAAGTATAACAACCAAGTTAGAGAACTTTAGAGTTTTATTATTTTTTCCTTGATTTACCCTAAGACATCTCTCAGCATTGAAGTTATAACGGACAGGTTAAGAAATGACAAAAAAGAATAATATGAAGATATTAAAAATTTCTCTCATCGCCTTAGTGCTATCCGCGTGTAGCGATCTTATGTTTATAGAAAGCATAGCAGACGCATCATGCGAAGATTTAGCAGAGCAAGTAGTAGGGATGGAACTAACAAATGGTTTCGGCGCACAGTATGAAATATTATCAGTATTTAACACCTATGAAGTTTCCCGTAACGATAATGAACTAGTTTGCAATGCAGATGGATATTTGACTTCAGGAGAGGAAAAACTGTTATTAAAACTTATGGCAGGTAATGGTAGTGAATTCTTCACTTCTGTAGAAGTACGGTAACCCATTACACCACCTAACCCTGAATGGATTTATCCTGCTCCAAAACAAGTTGATGATATTGTACTCAACCGAGTCTGTCGTAGAGCAGGTCAACAGGGATAGGATAATATAATGAAAAATACTCTTCTCGTTCTTATAAGTTTTATATAAATGGGGATAGGTTTGAATGTAAAGGGGTTGCTTGTTAGAGTCCAAGAGTA
>ERZ767114.388-NODE-388-length-25062-cov-2.517911_pt1 | contig 25062 bp, 35 predicted proteins | sample MGYA00374952_ERZ767114 | MGnify/ENA primary metagenome ERZ767114 (study PRJEB28939, sample SAMN06267156) | marine metagenome | isolation source: Columbia River Estuary | place: USA:Columbia River Estuary, USA | collected 2012-05-05 ...
AAAATGGAACTACCATTTCTGCCAACCAAAATTGTTTAAGAGGAGGCAAACTTTCTCCTTTAAAAGAAGAAGAAGTTTATAAAAAATTTGAAGAAAATTTAAAATTTAGCAATGTTAAATCAGATGAGATTAAGAAGTTAAGTGATGAAATTAATACTATCTTTAATATAAAAAATTTTGAAGACATAGGGTAATTTAATTTTTAAATAACATTCTTTTACAACCATTTCCTTTTATTAAATCAATGAACTTTCTCAATTTAATATCATAATCTGTCCTATTTACTACCCATTCAACATGATCGTTTTTACTTTTGGAAGGGTCTATCTTTATACCCCACAATCCGTCAACTTCGTTTGGAACTGCAGAATATCTAACGTCAGTTATAATTGTTTTGTCTTCCCCAACGCCAAGATAACCTTGTGAAAACCAATTAAATCTTTTTATGTCTTTGTATTGCTGACTGTCTTTACTTAGTTTGTCAAAATCAAGAGAAGTATTTAATTTTTTAATTGTGGTTCCTTTACAATGTTCTGTTTCTATCAACAATCTTACAGCATCCACATGATAAAAATTATTTTCTTCATAAATCACCTTCCATAAAAGCAAGTTACCCAAGCTAGGTTTAACTGTTAATTTTGTATCTCCATGCCCTCTTATGTTGGCCAAATATTTCCCTGCCTCTTCGGCTCTATTTTTTTGAACAACACCCATTCCAAGGAAAAGGAAAATATAAATGATGCCTAAAAAAGATATAAATTTATTTTTCCGTACAATAGCAGTTATTATGAGTATTATAATAGGTACAGTTAAAAAAGGATCTACTACTGAAATATTATTCCATGAAATTCTTTCATTAGAAAAAGGCCATAAAAGTTGCGTTCCATAACTAGTACATGCATCTAATAGCCCATGGGTAGCATAACCAAATAAACAAAATAAATAAGACTGCTTCCAACTTAAATATTTTTTAAAAAAAATTCGAGTGAATAAAGTAACAATTAAGGCGCCAATAGGAATAAAAACTAAAGAATGTGTGAATTGCCTATGAAATTCTAATTTTAATAGCGGATCTAAATTTGATCTAATTAAAACATCAAGATCAGGCGCTAATCCAGCAAGACATCCAAGTATTGATCCTGCAATAAGCTTCTTTTTATTAGATATTGTTTGAGCAAAAATCGCTCCAAATGCACCTTGACTTACAGGATCCAATTTATAAAACTCCTTCTTATATAAAATATCTATACACTAAGATTTCTTGACTGTTTATTAATTTTTCTTTTAACATGTTTATTATACAAAAAGGATAATTAAATTGACAAACAACTCATCTAATAATCAAGACTATGACGCAATTATTGTTGGCGCTGGCTTTGCCGGTTTATATCAATTAATTTGTCTTAGGGATCAACTAGGTCTTAATTGTTTGATAATAGAAACTGGAGACGATGTAGGAGGAACGTGGTACTGGAACAGATATCCAGGAGCACGATGTGACACAGAAAGCCATGCCTACTCATATTATTTTTCAGATGAATTATTAAAAGAATGGACGTGGTCAGAGCGTTATCCAGGGCATGCTGAAATAAGAAAATATATTAATTTTGTAGCAAATAAATTTAATCTAAAAAAAGACATTTTATTCAATGAAAAAGTGATTAATGCCGAATTTAATGAAAACTCAAATAATTGGAGTTTAGCTACTAATACTGGAAAACAATTTCAAGCTAAATTTGTAATTGCTGCCGTTGGGTGTTTGTCTAACACCAACATACCTAATATAAAAGGTTTAGATAGCTTTGAAGGTAAATATTACCACACTGGAAACTGGCCTAAAACTGGTGTGTCGTTTGTAAATAAAAAAGTTGGACAGATCGGAACTGGGTCTACTGGAATACAAGCCGTTCCAGTAATTGCGGCTGAAGCAAAGCACTTAACTGTATTTCAAAGAACTGCTAATTACAGTATTCCTGCAAGGAATGCACCATTATCAGAGGAGTTTAAAGATCACGTTAAAAAAGATCATAATTATTATAAAGAATTTTTGAAAAGAACACCTAATGGTCACCCCTTTGAAATTTCCAGCCGACTAGTTTCTGATGTAAGTACTGAGGAAATGAATCAAATTTATGAAAAAGCTTGGGAAAAAGGTGGATTACAGTTTAGAGCAACATTTAATGATTTAGTTACAAATATTGACGCTAACAAAACAGCATCTGAGTTTATTAAAGGAAAAATTCGTCAAACTGTCACAAATAAAAAGTTTGCTAATATTTTGTCAGATATTGATCATCCTTATGCAGGTAAGCGTCCACCAATTGATAGTCATTATTTTGAGACTTTCAACCGAGACAATATAAATTTAATTGATCTTAGATCTAATCCTATTATGCACATTGATAATGAAGGTATTCAGACTAAAGAAAATCATTTTGATTTGGATATTATTGTTTTTGCAACTGGTTATGATGCAATGACTGGACCGCTATTAAATATGAATATAACTGGCAAACAAAACTTAAAACTTAAAGATTACTGGAAAGAAGGTCCTCAAACATTTTTAGGTCTGCAAATACCTGGCTTCCCAAACTTATTCACTATCACTGGCCCTGGAAGCCCATCAGTTTTAACTAATATGCCTATGGCAATTGAGCAACATGTAGAGTGGGTAAGAGACTGCATTTCTTACATGAATAATAAAAATCACTCTACAATTGAAGCAGACTCAAAATCAGCTGATAAATGGGGCGATGAAGTCAATGCAGTAGCAAATAAAACTTTATTACCTACTGTAAAACATTCCTGGTATCTAGGTGCCAATATTCCAGGAAAACCTCAGGTCTTTATGCCTTACGCAGGTGGCCTGCCTAAATATACCAAAGCCTGCAATGAGGTCAAAAATAACAATTACAAAGGTTTTAACATAGCTTAAAATTTAAGTTTCTGTAGAATTTTGAATTTTATTAATGTTAGTTCGTAGTTTTTTAATTCTTTCTTCTAACAAATTTTTCTTGGGCGAGGCCTTTGAATCCAATTGATCTAAGAGATCAGATACTTCATTTGCTAATTCATTACTTTGTTTATTTGAGTCCATAAGCCTAATTTGTGTTTTTCTTATTAAAGCATTAAGAATTACATTTGTTTTATTCAAATTAGTAAAATATGATTTAGGAATTTTTTTTGCTACAAGTTTTTGTGTACAAACTTTAGCCGTAACTGTTCTTGGTAAATCTAGTAAAATTGAAGTTTCACCAAAAATTTCACCCATACCTATCCTATTAAGCTTTAAGCCATCTTTAGTTTCAATATTGACGTACCCTTCTAATATTAGATATGCCTCTTTCGGAATATCTCCGGCTTGGTAAACGGTTTCACCTGGCTCCCAAATAGCCGCATTGTTATTATCTTTCATTTTTTAATTTACTCTTAAGAGAGATATGTTGGCTGTTAATCACGAGGCAGTTAGTGGCGCCATCCAAAAAATATATCCATAAAATACTAAATAACAATAAAAAAGAGCATATGCCCACCACTTCTTCGGTTTAAATTTTTTACTTTCTTCATTAATAATATCAAGTTCTTCTTTGTAGTTTTTATAGTATTTTATCATAAAGTTAGATCTACCCACTCATTTCTCCATTTCTATTTAAAAAAAGACTAAACGTCTAAAAATATTGTTTCTTTATCTCCTTGAAGGAAAATATTAAAAACAAAGCTATTATCATCTATTTTACTAGCTATCAAGGAACTGACATCATTTTTATTATTTCTAATCATAGATAAAAGAGGATCTTTGGATAAATTGTCACCTTCAAAATACATTCTAGTATTTAAGTTCATATTTATACCTCTTGAAGATATTGAAAATGATATATGTGGACTTTGTAAACTACCATCAAAGTTTTGAACTGAACCTGGTTTGATAGTGCTTAAATTGTATTTTTTAGAAATACTATTTGGTACAAATCTAGCAAAACCATTGTCAGGCGTATAAACCCCATTTTCATCACTTTGCCATGTTTCCAACATCACATCATCTAAGGGCTCTCCATTCCCATCAAATACTGAACCACTTATAGAAATAAAATCATTAGTGTTTTTATTAATGAAAGGCTTTTCTCCTAGATCATTTTGATAAATACCCTTGATCTTTATTGTATTTGGAAGACAACCTATGTGTAAAAATGGACCAGCTGTCTGGAAGGGTGTCTCATCAGCAATATTTTTAGGATAATTCAATTTACAAACCTTCCGTTTTATTTTCAAAGAAAGTTTGATTTGAACCTCTTAAAATAATATCAAATTTATACGCTAATAACTGTTTAGTATTTGATTGAGTTCTATCTAGAGATCCTATCAGACTTTTTTTTGCTTTTTTGTCTGGAATAGAGTTAACCATTGGACAAAATTCAATCAGCGGGTCACCTTCGAAATACATCTGAGTAATTAATCTTTGACCAAAACTTTTACCAAAGATTGAAAAATGAATATGCATTGGTCGCCATTCAACTCCCCTATTAGGATAAGGGTAAGGTCCCGGTTGTATCGTAATAAATTCATAAGCACCGTTATTTTCTGTGATGAATCTTCCACAACCTGCAAAATTAGGGTCTATAGCTGCAATATTTTGGTCTTTATTATGAAAGTATTTACCACCTGCATTTGCTTGCCAAATTTCTATTAAAGCTCCTTCAATTGGTTTTAAATATTGATCCCTTATTGTTCCATGAACTATGATCTTATGTCCTATTGGTGATGCATTATTTTGAGAAAAATTTAACGTTAAGTTATTATCTAATTTTCCAATTATATTTTTGTTAAATATAGGGCCTGAAACTTCAGATAGAGAAGACGGGAAAAAAACTTTATCCTTTTTAGGCGCTCTTAGAATAGATGATTTATAATCAGGATAATTTAATTGTGGTTGTTTGTCGTAGTTTCTTTTAATTAATGATTTTACTGCCATCTAAACATCCCAAAAATATACTAAACTCTTAAATTTCTTCGTAAGGTAGACCTACATAATTCTCTGCCAAAACTGTTTGAGAGGCAATTGAATTTTCTAAATACTCTAATTCTGAATCCTGAATTCTTTGATCAAAAGATGTTTGTTCTGGAAATTTATGAAATGTTGTTGTCATCCACCAACTAAATCTAATTGCTTTCCAAACTCTTGATAAAGCTTTTGTGGAATAGTTTTTTAAATCTTTGTCATCATTAAATAGATAATGTTTTTTTAGCCCATTAAATAAATAATAAACATCAGAAACAGCTAAATTAAGACCTTTTGCTCCAGTTGGAGGCACAATATGTGCAGCATCTCCTACCAAAAACAAATTATTCCAATTCATAGGTTCGCAGACAAACGATCTTAAGGGAGCTATTGATTTTTCAATAGAGGGGCCTGTAATAATTGATTCAGAAGCATCTATCGGAAGTCGTCTTTTTAACTCTTCCCAAAACCTTTTATCATCCCAAGCTTCAACTCTATCATCCAATGAAGTTTGTATATAATACCTACTTAGGTTATTATTTCTCATCGACGCTAGAGCAAATCCATTGCCGTGATTGGCATATATTAATTCTTCTTTAACAGGTGGAGTTTCAGATAATATTCCCAACCATCCAAATGGATAAATCCTTTCAAAAACATTGATTAAATTCTCAGGTATTACTTTTCTACTTATTCCATGATATCCATCGCAGCCTACGATAAAATCACACATAATTTTATTTTCTATTCCATTTTTTTTAAAAGTTACAAATGAATTTATTTCACCTACGTTCTGAGGTAAAACATCTCCCGCGCAATTTATAATATTACCATTTTCTTTTTCTATAATTTCATATAAATCTTTTGTAACTTCAGTTTGTCCATAGACTGTCACATGCTTATCAGTCAGTTTTTTTAGATCTATTCTAAATCCATGGTTTTTAAAGGATAGCTCAATACCGTTATGTTTAAAACCTTCCTTATCTAGTCTTTTTGAAACACCTGCTAAACGTAGCATCTCTATAGTTCCATTTTCTAGAACTCCTGCTCTTATCCTTCCTTGTACATGTTCTCTAGATTGCTTTTCAAGAACTACATTATCAATATTTTCCAACGATAAAAGTCGTGATAAAAGAAGACCTGAGGGACCTCCACCTATTATAACAACCTTAGTTCTCATATGATTTTACCATCAGATTATATTATCTTTATTTCAAAAAAATTATTAATAAAAAAACACATAAACTTATTTGTATAAAATTAATTAAAACTGAAACCCTGTGTAAAATATTAAATTTTTTTTCATTATTGTTATCTTTTGCTTTATTAATAATTGGCATTAAAAATTGCCTAGAAAATAGAAAACCTATTATTATCAAAAGAAAGACAATTAGAGACATATTATTTTTATCAAATATTGCTATAATCAAACCTGTTAAACTTAAAACAAGGCCAAAAAGATAATATTTTGGGAAAAATATCCTTAGAAATTTAGATGATTGCTTTTCATCTAAGACTTTAAAAACTGAAGTTGCTACTACTACTGGAAAAAATATCATAAAACTTAGTATTGCAGCAGTAATTAAAATTAACAAAATCAAATCCTAGTAAATTTTCAAAAATTATGTGTTTAATCTTTAATTAGTAATATAAACTATAGAAATATTTAATAAAGATTTTTTGAGAAAGAATTATGGATAAAGAGATAATACCCTATTCAGTTGAAACTTTAATTTCTGAAAAAGATATAAAAAAACGTATTACAGAATTGGGTGAAGATATAAATCATTTTTACAAAGACACCAAAAAACTTTTGGTAGTTGGGTTATTAAGAGGTTCTTTTGTATTTATAGCTGATTTAGCTCGTGAATTAAAAATACCTGTAGAGGTGGATTTTATGACTGCCTCAAGTTACGGTAATTCTATGCAATCATCTAACAATATAAGGATATTAACAGATTTAAACACGGACATAAAAAATTTAGATGTATTATTAGTTGAGGATATAATTGATACTGGTCATACACTAAACCAAGTTATCAAACTTCTAAATAACCGAAAACCTAAAAGCCTAGAAGTATGTTGCTTATTAAATAAGTTCTCCAGGCGTGAAACTGACATAGAAAGTAAGTGGGTAGGATTTGATATACCTGATGAATTTGTAGTTGGATACGGTATTGATTATGCGCAAGATAATAGACACTTGCCATTTATTGGGAAAGTTGTTCAGTAGTAAAGTGGGAATGACTAATTCTTTACCATAAGCAAGGATAATCGTGGAGATTGTAAAAGCCATTCCCATTGATTAAGGTTTTGCAAATTTAGTGCCATAGTTTTAGATATATTACTAAAAAAATAATATTATAAGATTTTTTTTCTTAAGTCTATTAGCTCCAAGGTTTTATAACTATTTTAATGGCATTATCAATTCTTTCTCTTGCATATTTAAGCGCTTTAGGTAATTCATCCAAATTGAAAGTATGAGTATGGACTAAACTTGCATCAAATCTTTTCTGTTTCATGAACTCCATTGCTCTATGAGTTGCACTTTTACCTTCACCCCTAATACCATACATATAAATATTATTTATAACCATGTGAGGTATATTGATACTGATTGGCTTGTGAGGGAATGCTGCTAAACATATTTTACCACCCCTATTTGTCATCATTATTGCGTCATTGAGTGCCTGCTCAGTTCCAGCACATTCTACTACGTAATCAGTACCTTTTGTGCCGACAATATCTTTAACTGCTTTAACAACATCAGTTTCATTTTTAACATTTAAAGTATAGTCAGCACCAAGTTTTTTACCAATTTCTAAGCGACTATCTCTTGTGCCTATAAGTATTACTGGACCTGCTCCAAGTGCTTTTGCAACGGCAACCCCAAGCAACCCAATTGGCCCAGGGCCAATCACAACTACGCTTTCGCCTGCAATTAATCCTCCTAATTCTGTCAAGCCATACATGGTTGTTCCAGCTGTTACAACCAAAGTTGCCTCTTCATCTGACATATCATCTGGAACTTTTATTAATGTATTTATGTTATTGACTGCATATTGTTTAAAACCTCCATCGGTCGTAAATCCATTAGCTCTATGACCTTTGTTAACGTCTCCATAGTTCAGTCCGTAATTATGACAAGAAGTGTACATGCCCATACGACATCTCTTACACTGTCCACATCCAGAGTGAATTTCAACAGTAACTCTATCTCCAATTTGAAATTCATCCACCGCAGGTCCTAGAGCAACAACAGTGCCCATATATTCATGCCCTGGTGTAAAATTTTTATTAAATGGTAACCCTCCTTCAATCATAGCAGGTGGACCATGGCTTATTACATCTAGATCTGTGGCACAAATAGCAACCGCATCTATTCTGACTAAAACTTCTGCTTTATTTGGCATTTCAACTTGTTTATCAACTAATGATAGATTGTCAGGGTCACCTAAAACCCATGCCTTCATAGTTTTAGGAATTGGAAATTTATCTGAAGTTTTTCCACTAAATTGATATGGCATACTGAATCCTTTTTACTTAAATGAATCCACGTAATAAAGGATTTGTCAAATAAGTTTATTTTTTTGAAAGCATCATCTTTTTCTTATATTCACGCCATGTAGTAAATAAACCAGACCCTATCACAATTGTAACACCTACAATTATCATAAGATCTATACTTTCTGAAAAAATCGTTACACCTATTATTGAACCAAATACTAATTGAAGGTAGGAAAAAGGTTGTATGACGGATGCTTCTGCGACCTGTAACGTTTTAACCATTAAAAAATGTGAACTAGAACTAAGTATGCACATGGTCAAAAGCCATAATAAATCTTTTTGAGGAATAGGCTCCCAGATAAAAAAACTAATAACAGTCATAGTAACTGTACCACCTATACCAGTCCAAAAAAAGCTTGTAACCGCAGTATCTAGCCTAGATACGTAACGGGTTAATATTAGATAGACTGCAAACATTATAGCGCCGATAATAGCAAAAATAGATCCTTCAGAAATGACACTGCTAGCCGGTCTTAAAATAATGAGGACTCCTATAAAGCCTGTCAGTATAGCAGTCCATCTTCGCCAACCAAATTTTTCACCCAAAAAAGGAACTGATAAACCTGCGACGATAAGTGGATAACAAGCTATAATCGCGTGAGTTTCTACAAGCCCCAATAATGTAAATGTATAAACAACAAGACAATTATTTAAAGATAGGATCAGACCTCTAGAAAACTGAACATAAGGTTGTTTAGTCTTTATAATCGTTGCAAAACTATTTTTGATAAATATACATGAAATTATCATTATCAATGCAATAAACCAGTAACGAAATGTTACTAAAGTGAAAACATTATTAGTTTCAGCTAGATATTTTGAGACACCGTCCATAGTTGAAAACATGAATGTTGTAACAACCATTAAACTTATGCCTAACGAGACATTATTTTGCATGAATTACTCTGTCTTAAGGATATTATAACTTCATATCTTAACTTAAGTTACATAACAACAAATAAAAATAGAGGCCAAAGGCCTCTATTTGAATTTAAGGGAGGAAATGTTTAATTACTTTCTAAATTAGTTTACGACTGTAAATAAAAATATTTAATTTAATTTATATTATTTTGTAAACTAATCACTTTTTCTATATGAATATTTGCTTCCTCTAATTGATAGATATCAAATTCGGATATAGGTGAACGACATAAATCAGTTGTAAAAATTTCTTCTCTTACTCTAAGCATTTTTGAAAATTTAATAGCTATATCTATATGTTGATGAGTAAAAGATAAAATAGGTAGTATTTTAGAAAATAAATTTCTTGCTTCATTTGTTTTTTTTTCAATAAATAAATTATAGATTTGATTATATATAACTTCCATGGTTGACGGAATAAAAGCATGAACCCCTCTATTTAATGCCTCTATCATTCCCATTATAGCCCAGCCTCCACTTAAATGAAGTTTATGATTTGTTGCTTTTAAAATTCTTGAATATTTTGGACCTGAATTGAGAACTTCTATTTTTAACCCTTTAAATTTTTTTATATTTTCAAATAGGAGTAAAATATCTTCATCATTCATACCGTTGTCTGTCCAGGACAAATCTTGTATCATTAAATTACTTGGTCCCGCATCAGCAATTTCATTAAAGCATTCTATCAATTCATTACCATTCAAATTATTAGGTGTTTGGCATAAAATCCAATCAGCTCCAGCAACTTTAGCAGCTCTAGACAAAGTAATTCTGTCATATTGGTTATTTGCACTGCAACTTACAATTAATGGTAATCTATTGTTATTATGCTGAACACAGGCATGAATAATAATTTCCTTTTCATCTAAAGTAAGACTTGCGTTTTCTCCCGCAACGGCTCCAACAAGCATACCAGCACAACCTGAAACAATTGTATGATCTATAAGTTTCTGAAGACTTAATATATCAACCTTGTTATCTCTACAAAATGGAGTATGAAGACTTGGTATAATACCTCTCATACCAGATATAATTCTTTTACTTTTATTACCCAATTAAAGTACCGTTTTCTAACTTATCATCAGTACGTAACAGATGAACTTCTTCTTCCAACACAGCACCTAATACTAAAACTTCAGATACAAAACCAGCAATATTTTTTGAAGGAAGGTTACATATGCCTACTATTTGTCTTCCTATTAATTTGTCTACTGAGTAATTAGTTATTTGAGCAGAAGTAGATTTAATTCCAATTTTTTTTCCAAAATCAATCTTTAAAATATAAGCTGGCTTTTTAGCTTTCTCGTTTTGAAAAGCTTCTAAAATTGTTCCTAAAACGATATTAAGTTTTGTGAAATCTTGTATAGACGCATTATCATTATTTTTTTTAATCATATGGATGTTAGCTTTTTTGTGATTTTATAAATTTATTTATACTCGAAACATTTTGAACCATACTTGATTTCAAAATCCCCCCAGAGTCAATTATAATATTACGATATGCAATCTCACCATTTATAGTACCAGATGATTTTAAGTGTAAATTTTCAGTTTGTATATCTGCGTTTATATCACCTTCTACCACTATACTATCAGCAGTCACGAAACCAACAAAAACGCCTGACTTTTTTACATGAAGATTTTTTACTTTTAGTGTGCCTTCAAAACTTCCATTAAGCTCCAAGTCACCTAAACCAGTGTAAGATCCTTTAAAATGAGAATCTTGTTTAATTCTTATCAAATTATTCAAGTTACTTTCCAACTAACTTTTTTTAATCATGCAAATTTTGTAAAAGAAAAGCAATAAATTTAATTTTTAATCTACTTTACCAATGCACTTTAAAACAATGTTGTTGGTGTAAATTTCGTTATAACTGTCTTTTATTGATCTCAAAATAGCATTATAAGCTAGTGATTGATTTTTTATGATGAATATATAATTAAGAATAGGGTCATCTTCTCCAGTTCCTTTACTTATAGCCATCAACATTCTCTCAGAATTATCGATAACTTTATACTCTGCTGGACTACCTTTTTCATCCTCATATTTAATTAATTCATTCTCTAAAGTCATTTTAGATAAACGACCATGTTTTTTATCAATACAAGAGAAGTCTTGTGCGTAAGAATTAAGCGAATAAATTATTAAAATAATTGTTAAATAAAATAGTTTCATTAAGGACCCTTGATTATTTTTATTAAACAGTAAATTATTTTTAATTATATTAAAAATAACCTATCATATTTTTGTAATTAATTTTAATAAATTTTATGATGAAAAAATCAACTATCTTACTTATTACTTTCTGGGGCATAGCTTCTATAATCGTTGCTTGGCTCCTTCCTTTTATGGCAAGGAATAGTAATGTAGCAAATGATTTTTTATCTTATTGTTTAACATTTATTCAATGACAATTTTAATTTTATCTCATACAAATGAGACATATTAACATTTTAGTCAAATTATCATGACCCTAAAATCGAAAAAAAACATTCTTCTTGCAACAATTATAATGTCATTTATCATAATTTTAACTTCTACTTTCTTTTTTGCTGAATATTTATCACGACAAAATACTCCTAAAAAAATTTCACAGATAATAGATAATATAAATTTAGTAGATCACACAGGTAGTAAGTTTGTTTCTAAAACTCTTAAAAATCAACCATCCTTAATTTTTTTTGGATTTACTCATTGCCCAGAAGTTTGCCCAACAACATTAAGTCAACTGTCAGAAATTACTGAAAGACTAAAATCAAAAATAATGACTACTAATATAATTTTCATTACCGTGGATCCTCAACGCGACACTCAAGAGCACTTAAAAGACTACATCAGTAATTTCAATGAAAATGTAATTGGAATAACTGGTGAAATTATGGATATAAAAAAGCTAGCAGATAATTGGGGCGTATTTTTCGAAAGTATCTCATCTTCAAAAGACGATTATACTTTTAACCATACCGCAACTGTTTTTATGCTCGACAAAAAAGGTAATTATAAAGGTACTATTTCTTGGGGTGAGAATGAAAATTCTATAATTCAAAAAGTAGTTAATCTCAGCAAATATTAATTAACTAGATAACCAAACTCTTTGATTCTTTCTCTAATTAAATCTGAAGATAAAAATTATAGGAAAGATTTTGCATTTCTTTTGTTTTTCTGATGTTCCAGCAAAATTACATCTTGCTTTATTGGTGAATATAAATTTTAAGGAATATCCCAAACCATACCTTTTTTATTATGTTTAATAACATTAGATTTAGCTACCAATGCCAAATCTATGCTTCCGAAGTAACTCGTTAAAAAAACTTACTTATATAATCAAAGATAAAATAAATGGTTATTGATAAAGTTATAGATATTATTAATAGAGTTTGTAAAAAATCATTTACTAAAGCTACTAGAAATTGTTTTGTTTTTGTTGTGCCTAAATAAACAAAACAAAAAATTAAAGATAATGGAAAAGTCATAAAAAAAAGATAGGAAATTAACCAGAACTTTACAAAACTAATATTTTTAAAGCTATTGTCTTCTTTTACAAAATCTTTCAAAAAAAATTCCTTAATTAATTTGTTTAACTGCTTTAGTCACTAATATGTAATTTATTTAAAATGGAAATTAACCCACCTTTAGTTACTCTTGCATATATGCCTAAATCTAAGTGTCCGTAATGCGACTTAATTTCATTTGGAATATTTATATCTCTTTGTCCATTATCTGGATTTACATTCGTGGCAGCACATCTTTGTGTCCTCTTAAAAACTTCTAAGATAGCATCTCCAATGTAGATTTTTTTTCCTATCCAGTTAAATTCTTCCCATGCATTTACACCATCAACTAAAATATTACCTCTAAATCTGGAAGGTGAAATTTGTTTGCCTAATTTATTCTGTAGCTCCAACACTGTATTTAAATTAATAATAGATATAGCTTTATCTGGGATGTCTGAAAATGAGTGTGCTGGATTAGTCTTATCAGTTTTAATACCTTGGACAAGTCTTGGCTTTTCTTCTTTTGACATACCTAAATAGTCTTGAAAAAAAATCTCAACTTTGTTTATATTTTTTTTATTGGTAAGTTTCTCTTCAACTACAACATTATTATCAATCTTAATTGTAAATTGCTTAGATTTAGGGTTAAATACTGTACTGAGTTTAGCTAATTTTTCTTCTTTCACCAATGCTAAAAAATTTGTCTTTCTTAAATAAGCAGGGTTGTTTTGATCAAATTTTGTATTAAATCTTGCAAAAGCATATTCTCTATCACCTGGAATTGTTTGGTTTACCTCTAAGAGAGTTTTATCAAGATACTCTCCAGATAAACCTTTTATAGGATATCTAATAATGTTTTTAATTATGTTCATTAATCTATTTATTTTTTCTTTTTAAGTTCCAATTAAAATTACTATTGTAGTATATATATATATATTAAATCTAAGTTTTTAAAATAACAATTGGAGATTAAGCTGAACTTAACTTTTTTAAAAGCTTTGCCAGATTATCTAGTTCAACGTTATTATGGCTGGAAAGCAACCACTTTTGCTAATAGCAAAAGTTGGTATCATAAATTAGCTGAAGACGGTCAACATCCCAGAGCCATGATAATTTCTTGTTGTGATAGTAGAGTTCACGTTACATCTATTTTTGGATCAGATGCAGGAGAATTCTTTATTCATAGAAACATAGCAAATCTTGTTCCTCCTTTTAAAAAAGATGAGGATTATCATGGTACTTCTGCAGCCATTGAATACGCCGTTAAAAGCCTAAAAATTCCTCACATTATAGTTCTTGGACATTCTACATGTGGTGGAGTTAAGGCGAGTTATGATTACTTTTCTGGAAAAAATCCAAGTTTAAAAGAAGATAGTAACTTCGTTGCATCTTGGCTGGAAATTCTTAGACCAAGTTTTAATGATGTCTCAAAAGAACTTGATGATAAGGATATAATTAATAGACTGGAAAAGGAGGCTGTATTAACCTCAGTTAAAAATTTAACAACTTTTCCATTTATTCAAAAAGCAATGTCAGATGGTTCACTTAGTATACATGGACTTTGGCATAACATAGGAACGGGTGAATTAATGTGTTATGACAGCGAAAGCAATGAATTTATTTTAGTTTAGAACTTTAAGAAGCAACTTCAAATAAGATTTCTGGATTTGACATAGTTTTTATCTCCAAAACATTACCATTTGGATCTTCTACAAAAAAAGTCTCTTGTTCAAATTTTGAACCAACAAACCTTCTGTAAGGATTGTCAAAATAGTCGATTTCACTGGCCTCAATTCTTTTTTTAACTTCAGCAAAATCTTTAGCTTCAAGGTGAACGCCAAAATGCGGAACACAAACATCACCCATATCAACATCATGACGCTCTCTTACTTGCTTGGTTTTAGTTTCATGAAGAGTGAGTTCATTACCCCAAAAGTTAATATCTATCCATCGACCTTCTTCCTGGTTTCCAGTTTCACAGCCTAAAATGTCGCAATAAAATCCTAATGCTGTTTTAATGTTACCAGCGGGTATGGCTAAATGAAAACAATTGGTCATTAATTTTCTCCTCTAAAATATATAAAATATTAATGTTTCAGTATAACATTATATCTGAATGTTGATATAATTATAAATTTTTAAGTAAGGATTTTAAAAGTTTCTTTGATTTTCCATAAACCTTAACTTTTTTAATTTTATCTAAATTGCTTTTATCATTGTCAACTACAACAATTCCTATCATTCCCATAGCTTTATGAGGAGTACATTGATAAAGATAAACACCTGGTTTTTTGAATGTATAATTTGCATCTTTACTTATTTTAGATTTATATTTTGTAACGCCATCAGGCATACCAATAAATTCAACATTATGACCCTTGTCAACTGACTTCCATGAGATTTCGTCATTAAGATTAATTGAAATGACTTTCTTAGAAAAAACCATTCTTTCTTTACCAAGTTTATTTAACATATCAATAGTATGATTTTGTGCGATAGCAAGATTTGATAAAAAGGAAACAGTTAGAATTGTGAATATTGATAGAACTTGTTTGAGTGACATTTTTTACCTCTGTTTTATTATATTACATATATAATGTTTAGTTTTATAAATTTAAACCTTGTTTAAAACTTTAATATATTTCTTTTATAGAAGGAGTTATTATTCCCATTTAAAGATGAGGTAAGTAATATGGATGAAATAAAATATATTGAAAAAGGCAACTCCTCCGATTGCCTATTACTAATTCATGGATTTTGCAGTGGGCCTGAGGACTGGATTGATCAAATTAATTTTTTTTCTAATCAATTTACAGTAATTGCTCCAATGCTTCGAGGTCATGATGGACTAAACTATAACAACAGGCCAATGAGCATAGAGCAACTTTCCAATGATTGTGTAAATATTCTTAATAAAAAAAAATATAACAAAATAATAATTGCCGGCCATAGCATGGGAACTAGATTAGCAATTGATGTAGCTAATAAAATCAAAAACTGCTTTGGATTAGTTTTGGTAGACGGTAGTAGATTTTCTAATTATGAAACATATTTTAAAACACTTGAAACATTTGAAAATTCGATACATCAAGATACTTATTCATCTGTTTTAAAAAATATGTTTTCCTCTATGTTTTTTTCTAAAGATTTTGATAAACACAAAAGAAGAGTGATTGAACGAGCTATTAATATACCAGAAAATTTATCACTGCCACTTAGGAGAAATGCCATCTGGTATGATAGTCATTGCGTTGAAAAAAATCTTAGTAACTTAACATTACCTGTTTTAATTCTGCATAGTACAAAATTAGATAAGAAAATGGAACGATCTCCAATCCTTAAAAAAGATCAAATTTCTTACATTGATTTTATCAAATCATATAATTTTAAAATCCGAATAGAATTATTTGAGGGAACTGGTCACTATATTACGATAGAAAAACCTGAAATTGTTAATGATATAATCTCAGAGTGGATTTATGAATTATAGACGTAATTCGGATAGTAGCACAGCTAATTGGGCTCCATGCATATCTCTATCATGAATATGACCTTGAATGACTTTTCTAGGAAATGAAAACTTAATCACATTTAAACTTTCAATTTCAAATCTCTTTAAAGTTTGCCCTGGTATTTGAAATAATTGTGATATCTGAATGTTATCTAAGCTATGTCGAACTTCTTTGAAAGCTTCCTTTGATCCACAAAAAATATCAATTGTTATCCAGAAAGGACCTGCATTTTTTGATCTTATTTTTTTAACTTTATCTCCAAGTAAATACATTTAAACCTCTAAGGTTTTAATCTGAAATGCATCCATTGGGTCATTTAACTCTAAGACATGATGTAAAGCAAATTCATAGACACAACCTCTATCTGAATGAACTGGTGAGTAAGGAAAAGCAAAAGTTGGCAATTCCTCATCAACTGTTAACGGAAAGTGTAACAGAAACGGGTTAATTAATTTTGCTATTTCTGTGCATACATTGGGAGTTTTTGAAGTGATTATGCACAAAACACCAACTTCACTTGGGTTTCCAATATTTTTTTCTAAGTCACCAAGAACAGCATTTAAACCTATATGCCTAAAATTTAATGAATATTCTTGACTATCTAAATTCATTCTTTGCTTAATTTCTTTACTTAAAAAAATTGAAAGTTTTTCAGTCCATTTTATTGCATTTTTGACGTAATTATTATCTCTTAATAATACTAACAGAGAGGTTTGATATCCTGATACTCTGGCTCCTTCTAGTTTTACTGTATATTTTTTAGATGAAACCCACAAACCACCTTGTACTCGAACTTTTCTTGAATTAATAGATTGATAACACGCATTTGTTACGTCCATATATCCACCTGGCTCGTACAAAATATAAGGATCGGCATTTTCATACAACATATGAGCAGAAACAGATTCAGGAGAACAAATTGCACTATCTGACATTGCCTCAACATTAAAACCAGTTTTATCAAATTCTACTATTACTACACCAGAAGTTGGGTTGCTTGAACATAATGCACCACATTCTGCTATTTTAGCTCCATGCCAAGCAGAACCTGGATCAACACCATTCATTAATGGTAAAGCAGATATTATTGCTGTGTCTGTTGTTCTTCCTGCCAATATTATGTCAGCACCTGTATTAATGGCTTCTATAACTTGCTCGGCCCCTGCAAGAGCAACTACATGAGATAAATCATCTAGTAAGTGAACGTTTAAGGTTGGTGCGGGTTCTAATGGGAAAATTCTGTTAATCTTAAGCTTATTTTTTAGAAAATCTATGTTTTGTTCGCAATATAATTTAGCAATTTTCAGAGATTGACCTAACTCTTCGGCTAACTCAATTGTAATTTCTTCCATCCAGTCAACCATTGAGTTAGTACCACAAGTGCCACAAGTACCAATAATTAAGGGGACGTTTGCTTCCTTTCTTGCTTGCATAAGTGTTTTCCACTCTGATTTGATAGCTGCACGGGAATATTTAGATGTGCCTGAGCCTAATGACGCAGGTCCACTATCAGTAGACCCCCCGTCAATACTTATTATATCAGGTTTGTTTTTTATACCATGCTTTAAGGCTTCTATATCAAATCCTAAGCCAAGAACTCCTGATGGCACTAATACTTTAGTAATGGTCATTGAATTACATTATAATATATGAAAAAAGTAACAAGGAATATTATTTAGCAACCTCGTTTCTCATGAGAAACTAAAAAAATCAACCCACACAATAAACCCAATTTTTTACTTTTACAATTTCTCCTACAAACAAAAAAGGCTCTACCCCTATGTTTTCCGCATAATTAATCAGATCAACACTGTTATTTGACTTAATAACAGAATTAATCTCTTTTGGTCGGCCTCTTTCACCCCTAATGACAACATATTCATTATTTATGCTTACAAGAGCATTTTTTTTCTGATTTGGAATTAAAATATTACTATAATTATATCCCCAATTATTAAGACACGACATAGCCACGTCTATATCTCTAGCCTTCACCTTAATAATACACTGCTGAAGAATATTTTTGTCTGGATTTTCTAAGTTTCTTAGAGGATAGTCTTCATTAATGTCGTTTCTTATATATTTCCATTTCTCTAATTGATTGGAAGATGGAACAACAATTATTGTATTAAAAAAAAGATTTGATTTAATCAAAACATGTAATTTCATTTCTGAATTCACTGCAGTCTTCGCTTGAGCTTCAAGATGATTTACTATGCTTCCTTTATTATCTTTTGTTGTGGTTGTTATTATTTTTTTTTGGGATCTTATAATTTTATCTATATCATTCCTTTGAGATAAAGGAGTTATTTTTTCATTTTCAAATAGCTCAAGAAACTTCTTTTCAGCCACCTTTTGCCCATAAATTTTATTATATTGATTATCCAAGGAGCTTAATTGATAAAGAGAATTAAACGATAATGGAGCTTTATCTTTCATTTTTACTAAAAGTCTATTTGAACCAATTGAAACCCATTTTGAAACAGTACCTTTCGACATCCCAAGTTTTTCAGATAGTTCTGCTTGTCTGCCATCTAGCTGATTTACAGCATCAGTAATAGCCTCCGCCATTTCAAATATTCCATTTTGAACTTTATTTTTGGCTTCATTGATTTTATCTACATGATCATCAATAGACATCATGTTTGATACTTGAGAGTTCATTTTAGACCTTTTAAAAGTTAACTAAATTAAAAGATATAGATTTAGACTTTTAATGTTTTGAGGTTTTTGATGCAATGTAGTCCATAACAGCTAAAAGAACACCTGAAATTATAAATACTAAATGAACTATGATCATCCACTGTACTTCTCTATCCGGAACACTTTCAATATCCATGAAAATTTCTAATAAATTAATACCTGAAATTGCAACAATTGAAGCTATTAATTTTAATTTTAGATCACTAAAATCAACTTTACCCATCCAACTTGGTTTATCTTCACTATTTTCAGCTGCGCTTATTTTGGAAACAAAATTTTCATACCCTGCGAATATAATCATCAAAATTAAATTTCCAACTAGAGCCAAATCAACAACATGTAATACAAATAACATTACCTCTCTAACAGTCATTGAAAACATATGAGGAACAACGTGTATAAATTCTTGAATAACTTTAAGAGTTATTATACCAAGAGATATGGCGAGTATTACGTAGACAGGCGCAATAAACCACCTGCTTGCAAACAAACCTTTTTCTAAATTTTTTTCTAAAGTTTCTCTCATCTCAAACCCTTTTAATAATAAAAAATATTATAACATTTAATTTATCAATTTCAATTAAAGTTGCTAAAACTTCTTCCCACCTTCTTTAAGACGATTTTTAATTTTATGATCAGCTCTAGATCTATTATATTCAAGTTTTTCGTATATGGTTTGACCCAAGTTAAAATTTTTGGATTCAGCTAAATCAAAAATTCTTATTATAGCATCTGCTAGCTCTACTTCCATCATTGATTTATGTTTCAGGTGAGTGTCCATTAGCCCTTTTCTTGCGCCTTCCATAGCTTCGCTTATTTCAGAGTGAATTAAACAAAGAAGTTCACCTACATTTCTTTCTTTCTTTTTTCCTTCACTGTCATGCCACCAACCACCTTTCACAGCCGCTTCATGGCAATCTTTAGCACATTCATTTAGACCTAAAATTTTATTGTTCACCATGTTCTCCTAATTATAAACTATATGTTTAAAAAGTTTGACATTAATAAAAAACTTAACATACCTACAGTTATAGTAATTAAAACATTATTAAAAACTATAGCTACAAAAATAGCTATGATTGCTGAATATAATTTTAAATTTTCTGAAATAAAAATAATGTTATTTTCATAAATTGACAATCCATTAAATATTATTGGTGTTAGAACAACCAAGGGAATATATTGGAGTGAGGATTTAATATTAGGGTATAGTTTTTTTGGCATTATTCCTGATAATGGTACAAACCTTATTAAAAATGTAAAAAAGCCACTTAATACAATAGCCAACCACGTCATACTTTTTTGTCCAATTTTCTTGTTATAAATCCTACAAACAAACCAACTATCCCAGCAAGTAAAATCCATAAACTCAATTCTAAATTTTTAAAATATAATGATGAAAGACCTGAGCTTAACACTGCACATAATGTGGATATTGAATTTATCATTGGTACAATAATAGCTAGAAATGTCAGAGGAATAATAAAGCTTAAATCTAAAAATTGTGGTAAATTACCCCCTAACAATATGCCAGTTAGAGTTGCCGTTTGCCATGATGTAAATAAAGTTAACCCTGTTCCTAAAAGATGATAATGCAGTAAAGAATTATTTGGTTCTTTCATAAATTTTCTTATTGAGACAGCATAAGCTTCATCAGTTAATAAGTATGCTAATATTATACGCCATTTTAACTTAAGTTTTATTAAAAAATCATACATAGACAAACTATATAAAAAATGTCTTGAATTGATAGCTGTTATGGATGTTAAAGTTATTGTAATTGGTGCAGAGCTAGCTACTAACTGAACGAAAACAATCTGACTTGCACCTCCAAATATTATTGATGACATTAAAAAAGATTGGAGGGGAGTTAAACCACTTTCAATTGCCATGATCCCATATATAATACCAAATGGAAACACACCTAATTGTAAAGGCAACTCCTCTAAAATACCTTGCCTGAAAATTATCCACTTGTTCATGATTTACTTATAACCAAAAAAATTATTAAAATGCATCATTTATAGATAAAAGATTTTTAGGAAGAGTTAAATGTTAAAATCTGAAAGAGTAAAGTTTATTATGGATCATTTGGAGTCAACTTATCCCAAAACTCCTATTCCACTTAACAATAATAATAACTTTGAATTGTTGGTAGCTGTTCTGCTAAGTGCACAATGTACTGATGAGCGTGTTAACAGAGTAACTCCTCTACTGTTTGCCATTGCAAATAATCCATTTGAAATGGAAAAAGTTGATCTAAAAGTCATATATGACATTATCAGGCCATGTGGCTTAGCTCCAAAGAAATCAAAGGCTATTCAAGATCTATCAAAAATACTTGTTGATAAATTTGATGGTATTGTACCCAAAGATATAAACGAGTTGGAAAAGCTCCCAGGGGTTGGTCATAAAACAGCAAGTGTTGTTATATCTCAGGGATTTGGTTTACCTGCTTTCCCAGTTGACACACACATACACCGACTTGCTCAAAGATGGGGCTTAACAAACGGCAAGAATGTTAAACAAACAGAAAAGGACTTGAAAAAACTATTTCCAACAGAAAGATGGAATAAGTTACATCTTCAAATTATATTTTATGGCCGTGAGTTTTGCTCTGCTTGGTCATGTGATGGAACTATTTGTGAAATATGCACTACCTGTTATCCCAAACGAAAAAAACCATTTAAAGCTAAAAAAAGTTAGTTTTTTATTATAACAACTGTAATTGAGGGTTAATATTTTTTGAAGTTTTAGTTCTTTTTCTACTGCCCATTTTGTTTAAAACTACCTTAGATTTATCTTTATAACCATCTTTTTTGATAATCTCTGCTATTCGTGACCTTGCTTTTTTTATTGATATTGTATGATCAACGATTGGAGCTGGATAGTTTCTTCCTATAATACATTTTGTTGTTCTTTGGGTGCTTAATTCCATTTTCCAAGGTTCGTGTATCCATGTTTCAGATATATTTTTGAGTTCAGGAACCCATTTTTTTATGAATATACCGTGAGGATCATGATCGTATGACTGTTTTATGGGATTGTAAATTCTTACTGTATTTATTCCAGTAACACCTGATTGCATTTGCAATTGACTGTAATGAATACCTGGCTCGTAGTCTGTGAATGTTTGAGCTAAATGATAACCAGTTATCCTCCAATCTAGCCATAGATTATAGCTTGCAAAACTTACCAACATAGCCCTCATTCTAAATGTAATCCAACCATTATAATTTAAACTTCTCATACAAGCATCTATGAATGGATAACCAGTTTGTCCATTTTTCCATGCATCATACAGATCATTTTTAAACTCCTTTTCTCTAAGACCTTCATAAAGAGGGTGCATACATCGAACCTCTATCGAGGGTTGTGTTTCTAATTTTTGTACGAAATGACATCTCCATGACAGACGAGAACTCAGCGCTATTAAGTTTTTTTGCCACACCTTTTTTTCATTATCTAACAAGTTTTCTTTTTTTATATTGATCACATTTTGTACTTCTTTTGAAGAAACTGTTCCCCAAGTTAAATGTGCAGATATACGAGAACTAGTTATTTCAGATTTTCCAGGCGCTGAAATATTAAACAGATAACCTTTACCTCTATCATTCAAAAAACTCTCTAAAATACTTAAGGCTTCTATTCTGCCACCCTTTTGAACTTTTCCGTTGAAATTATTTTTAAAAATAGGATCATTTTTTTCTGGAATAGCACCTTCTTCAACGCCTATTAACGCCGTCAATTTTTGAGGTGTTTTGATTAACGTATCATGAATTCTTGTTTTTCTAATTTTAGACCATTCAGATCGATTTTTTAATCCTCTTACAACACCATTTGTTGGAAATTCATTTAATAAAATATTATTTTTTTTACACCATTTTTGAACTTTAATATCTCTATTATAAGTCCATTGATTGCCAGTTTCTTCGTGTGCATAAATATTTTTAATATAATAGTGATCAGAAAATTCTTTAAATATATCAACAACTGACCCCGTTCTCACAATCAAACCTTGACCAAGTTGTTTTAAATCTTGTCGTAACTCTATCAAACAATCATGAATGAAATGCCAATGTCTTCTACTAGCAAATGGTTGTTTCCAGTACTCTGGTTCAACAATATATATTGGTAACAATGGTATTTTACTGGTGGATGCCTGGTAAATTGGTTTATGATCACTTATTCTTAAATCCCTTTTAAACCAAACAATTTGGATTTCATTTTTTTTCATGTTTGGCTTTTCTACCGTATACTCTTTCTCTCCAAACTTTAAAGCTAGACCTTTTTAAATTAGATCTCATAATTTTTATAACTTCTTTTTCTGCTAAACCTGTTTGATTTTGAATAGAATCAAAACTAGTCTTATCACACCAAGCCATTTCTATAACACTGTTAATATCTGCTGAATTAAAATTATTTTTCAAAATCTTTCCTTAATTTATTACGTCTACATTTTTCGCTACAGTATTTCACTTCATCCCATACCTTTTTCCACTTTTTGCGCCATGAAAAAGGCTTGTTGCAAGTTATACAAATTTTTGAAGGAAGGTTTTCCTTTCTTATCATTTGGAGATCCTAAACACTAATATCAAGTATAGATGTTTTTTTTAAAACTGCAGTATGTAAGGCTGTGGCACATACTTTTCCGTTACTAGAATATAATCTACCTTCAATAGATACAATTGTTTTACCTAGTTTGATAATTTTAGCTGTTCCCAATACTTTCCCTGATATTAAAGGCCTATGAAAAGTAATATGAATATCTGTTGAACTAGGTAAGAACTCATCTTTAGTAAATATATTTACACTAATTGATGTTACTTCGTCTAGTGCACTTGCTATCATACCTCCTTGCACGGTTTTGAAAGGATTTAAGCTTTCAGATGTAAATGTTAATTCAAAGTTATAAATATCATTTTGAACACCTAAAAATTCTGTCTTAAAAAATTTAAAGGTGCCTCCAGTTTCAGCCCTTTTCATAGACCTTTCTAAATATAATGCGTCCATAAAAACTTTCCTTTTTTATATGGTAATTTGAATTAGGTCAGTATAATTTATATAATAATCATAATTTATTTGAAAGAGGAGTTTACATGGCCAAAGGTTACTTTTTGAGTGCACATAGATCACTAGCAAATCCGCAAAAAAGAGATGCTTACCTTGTGCTTGCTACCCCTGCTTTTGTTAAAGCTGGTGGAAAAATTTTAGCATCTACTAACATAATAGATGCTCATGAAAATGGGGTTGTTCAACAAACAGTTCTTATAGAATTCGAAAGTTTTGAAAAGGCTAAGTCGGCTTATAATAGTCCTGAATATCAGGAGGCACTTAAAGCTCTAGACGGAGGCGCAGACAGAGATATTAGGATTTTTGAAGGTAAATAATTATTATTAAGTATCTTAATTTTGGTTAGTCATCCTGTCATATGCCTTAAATAAAGATTGATTTCCATTTTTTCCTTCATTATGGGCTCTTGTTTCAAGGTATAAAGCTAAAACTAGAGATAACCCAGGTAATGGTACCCCACCTTCAAAAGCGGCGTCGCTTGCTAATTTCAAATCTTTTAATTGTAAATCTATCCTAAAGCCTGCTTTTTCGTTTTTGTCTATAACTGCACTTCCCAAATTTTCTAACATCCATGAATTGGCTGAACCACCAATGAGAGTTTCTCTTAAAAGAGCTAAGTTTCCTCCTTTAGATTTACATAATGCAAATGCTTCACACATCGCCTGAATATGAGAACCAACCATTATTTGATTGCACATTTTAAAAATTTGTCCCATACCACTTTTCCCAGCGTATATTACATTCTTACCCATCGAATTAAGAATATCTAAAGATTTTTTATATATTTCTTTTTTA
>ERZ767114.391-NODE-391-length-25015-cov-3.381185_pt1 | contig 25015 bp, 29 predicted proteins | sample MGYA00374952_ERZ767114 | MGnify/ENA primary metagenome ERZ767114 (study PRJEB28939, sample SAMN06267156) | marine metagenome | isolation source: Columbia River Estuary | place: USA:Columbia River Estuary, USA | collected 2012-05-05 ...
GACTCAACTGGGCCTGTTGATAACCACTGCTGATGACGTCGCCTAGAAGAACTAGAGCGATTGAGGGCGGGATAATCTGTCCTAGAGTGCCCGTTGCACAAATGGTTCCGGTTGCTAGGGCAGGGTGATAGCCCGCCCGTAACATCGTTGGCAGGGCCATGAGGCCCATGGTGACAACGGTAGCGCCAACGATACCGGTGCTCGCCGCCATCATCATCCCGACTAAGCAGACGGCTAAGCCAAGCCCGCCCGGCAACCTGCCAAAGGCCCGGGTCATTGCGTCGAGTAGGTCCTCAGCGATTCGAGAGCGTTCGAGAATCACGCCCATCAGCACGAACAATGGCACGGCAATCAAGGTTTGATTGGTCATAATGCCGTAAAGGCGGTTGGGCATCGCATACAAGAAGGCCAAGTCAAAATGCCCCGCTACGATGCCGAACCCAGCCGCAATCAGAGACGTCCCGGCAAGGGTTAATGCAACCGGATAGCCTAAAAGTAGCAATCCGAAAACAGCCAAGAACATCAGTAGGGCCGCATAGTCCACGTTATTGCCTCAGTGCTCGAAGGGCTTTTGAGCCTTGGGATAGGCCTTGGAGAAATAATAAGGCCGCCATGATCGGTATGACAGTTTTCAAAAGAAAGACTCCTGGTAGTCCGCCTGGGGCACCGGAAGACTCAAAAACGGCCCAAGAAAAAGCCACATAGGGCAGGCTTGTTAAGAATAAAAATAGACTCACCGGCATCAGAAAAAAAATCCAGCCCAGTAATTCAACACAATGCCGTTGGCGTTGGGTTAGGGTTCGATGAACAACATCAACCCGAACATGGCCGTTCACTTTTAGGGTATAGCCGATACTCAACATGATCACCGCGCCATGTAAATATACAATGGTTTCCTGCAGCGGGATCGATCCGAGGTTGAGGAAATAGCGCATAACGACGACCAAAGCGGTTATGAGCATCATCATCAGGATGAACCAAGAAACAAACCGGCCGATGGCGCCTGATACTTGATCGATGAGGGCCTCGATCTTTTCCATCAAAATATAGCCTCGCTCTCAATCAAAACGGCCAGGAAGAAGATGCCCCCAACCCATTGATTGTTTTTAAAAGCGGCAAAGCTGCCCTCGCGGCTTTGATCTCGGATCAGAAACTGCTGATAACTCAATAAGCCAGCGATGATGGCGAGTAGGCCTTGATACACGCCGCTGAAGTCTAAGTGGCTACCAACCCGCCAGAGCAGTAGCACGAAAAGTGCTTGCAATACTCCAATGATGAATCGATCCAGATCGCCAAACAAAATCGCCGTGGATTTCACGCCAATGAGAAGATCTTCGGCACGGTCTACCATCGCGTATTCGGTGTCATACGCGACAACCCAGACCAAGTTGGCCAGAAATAACAGCCCCGCCGCTTCACTCAGTGTGCCCGTCACGGCAGTGAACGCCATCGGAATCCCCATTGAGAAGGCAAGTCCTAATACCAATTGCGGCAGATGGGTCACACGTTTCATAAAAGGGTACAACCCCGCAAAGCAGGCCCCGACGGCTGCGAGCACAATGGTTAGAACATTGGTGGTCAGGACCAGGATTGCTGCGAGACTGAGCAATACAGCCATCCAGATCAGCGCCGCGCGCACGGTGATGACGCCTTGCGCCAAAGGTCTGTCTTGGGTTCTTTCTACAAACGGATCAAATTTTCGATCCGCGATATCGTTCACCACGCAGCCTGCAGATCGAGTCAAAAAGGTACCGAGCACGAAAACAAGTAACAAATGCCAACCTGGCCAACCCTCTGCGGCAATCCAAAGGGCGGCGAGCGTTGGCCACAGCAGCAGCAATGTCCCCACGGGCTTATCAAGCCGTGCGACGGCTAGCAGCGCTTTAAGTTTGGGATCGTTCAAATAGTGTGAGCTGAAGTTCATTCGGTAATATGCAGGTCTTGGTTTAAATGCGTTAGTATACCCAGCTGAGGAAATTGCGGGCGTACAAATTTACCCCCGAGTCTCAAACCGTTAATTAAATAGAGAAGATCGGTGTTATGAAGAAGTGGCAATGTATTGTATGTGGGTTTATCTACGACGAAGCAGAAGGTTTTGAAGAGGAAGGGATTGCACCTGGCACGGCCTGGGAAGATGTTCCGGAAGATTGGGTTTGTCCGGAATGCGGCGTTGGCAAAGCAGATTTTGAGATGATTGAGATCGATTAATCAATATGAACTGAGGGTGGTCTATGGATCGAAGTAAGCTAACGCGAAATATTCTGATCGCAATGGTTGCAGGATTCTTGATTGGATCCTTGCTTCATTTCATGGCCTTGGATTCCGGCAGCCTTATTGAGACCTATCTGGTTGGTGGTCTTTTCTATATCGGCGGTCAAGTCTTTATCGCCAGTTTGAAGTTGCTGGTGGTACCTTTGGTTTTTGTCTCGTTGGTTTGTGGCGCGGGTAATCTTGCTGGTCACAATAATATGGGCGTGATTGGGCTTAAGACCGTTGGCTTGTATCTCTTGACAACCGCTCTGGCCATTGTGCTGGCTTTGGGCGTCGCCAACGTCCTGAATCCCGGTCTTGGGGTGAATCTCGCTGAAGCGACAACCTTTGCTGCCAAAGAAAGCCCTGCCTTAACGCAGGTCATCATTAACATCTTTCCGAGCAACCCCGTAAAGGCGTTAGCAGACGGCAATATGTTGCAGATTATCGTCTTTGCGATTTTGTTGGGCATTGCCATGACTCGTGCGGGCGAGCAGGGCCAACAGATTCGAGCCTCCATGGCGCGGTGGAATGAAGTCATTATGCAGCTCGTACTCATGCTGATGCAGGTGGCGCCGATTGGTGTTTTTTGCCTCATGATTACGTTGTTTGCCAAGTTAGGCTACAGCGCGATCAGTGATCTAATCACCTATTTTTTCTGTGTCCTCTTGGTTTTAGCGCTACATTTTTTAGTGACCTTCTCGCTGCTCATCCGCTTTCTCGTCGGGGTTAATCCACTGACTTTTTATAAACGCCTCTTGCCGGTTATGGCTTTTGGTTTTAGTACCTCATCTAGTGGGGCAACGCTGCCGGTGACCTTGCAGACGGTTGAAACGCGATTGGGTGTGAGCAAAAGCATCAGTAGTTTTGTTGTGCCCCTGGGCGCGACCATCAATATGGACGGCACCGCAATTATGCAAGGCGTTGCAACGGTCTTCATCGCGCAGGCTTATAACATCGATATTGGGATGGGTGGCTATCTAATGGTAATTTTGACCGCGACGATGGCGTCCATCGGTACGGCTGGCGTGCCCGGTGTGGGGTTGATTACGCTTGCTTTGGTCTTGTCTCAAGTTGGCTTACCGGTTGAGGGCATCGCGCTGATTATTGGCGTTGATCGACTGCTGGATATGTCGCGAACGGTTGTGAATGTGGTGGGGGATGCAACGATTGCAAGTATCGTTGCCCGCTCAGAAGGCGAGTTTGATGACGGCGTGTTTGCTCAAGAGACACGCTCAACGCCTGCGAGCAATCCTGCTTAGGCTTGTTGAAACCGTTCTACAACCCCAATCCAGCGCTTCATCAACGCCTGTGTGGTGGCCTCTGAGCGGCTGGCGATTTGATTTGCAAGGCGATTGGCAATCGGCAATAGATCATCATCTCGGGCAAGATCGGCAATCTTAAAAGCAATATCACCGGATTGCCGCTCGCCAAGAATGTCACCTGGCCCCCGAATTGCGAGGTCTTGCTCGGCGATATAAAAGCCATCCTGGGAATCTCGAAGAACAGCCAGGCGCTGTTTGCTCAAAGGCCCCAGAGGCGGTTGATACAGCAATAAGCAATAACTTTGTGCTTTGCCCCGACCAACTCGACCTCGGAGTTGGTGCAGTTGGGTGAGCCCCAGGCGTTCCGCATTGTCAATCACCATAAAATTGGCGTTTGGCACATCAACGCCAACTTCGATGACCGTTGTTGCGACGAGGATTTGAATGTCGCCCGCTTTAAATCGCGCCATGATTGCGGATTTTTCAGGATTACTCATCCTGCCATGAATCAGCTCGATATTAAGTCGCGGTAACGCGCCGCTCAGTTCTGCTAAGACCGCCTCAGCCGCTTGCGCATTGAGGACCTCGGAGGTCTCGATCAGGGTGCAGACCCAATAGGCTTGGGCGCCTATCTGGCAGGCGGCGTCGAGACGGCTCATCACCGCCTCACGCTTGGCATTGGCAAGGACGCTGGTTTGCACGGGCGATCGTCCGGGGGGTAACTCATCGATTACGGAACAATCCATGCTGGCGTAGAGTGTCATCGTCAGGGTTCGAGGGATTGGAGTGGCCGTCATGATTAATTGATGCGGGGTGGTATCAATGTCACGTCCCTTATCGCGTAAGGCCATGCGTTGGTTAACTCCGAAGCGATGCTGCTCATCGATGATGATTAAACCAAGCCGCTCGAACAGCACACCCTCTTGGAACAGGGCATGAGTGCCAATCAGTAACCGAATGGATCCGGATTCCAGATCCGCCAAGTGCTGCTTCTTGAGGCTTGCTTTCATGCTGCCGGTCAAGAGCGTGGGCGTAAGGCCAAGGGGGGCCAACCAGTCTGCGAAGGACCGATTGTGTTGTTCAGCCAGAATTTCTGTTGGCGCCATTAAGGCCACCTGATGTCCTGCGGTAAGCGCAACCAGGGCGGCCATCGCCGCAACCACGGTCTTGCCAGAGCCGACGTCGCCTTGAACCAGCCGCAGCATCGGAGTTGGCATACCTAGGTCTTGGTTGATTTCCTCAATCACCCGCTGCTGGGCTTGGGTTAGGGTAAACCCCAGGTTTTGGTGAAAGGTGTTGATGAGCGCTTGATCGGCAAGCAGCGTAGGGGCCTTGCGTTGACTCAGCTGGCTTTTGAGTTTCACTAAGCCCAATTGGTGGGCGGTGAGTTCCTCGAGCGCCAAGGCCCTTTGATGAGGGTCGAGCCCGGTCATCAAGCGTTGCACATCCGCGTCTTGGGGCGGCGCGTGTACGTATCGTAAGCAATCGATTAAGTCCGGAAAATCCGGGTTGGGTAGTAAGCAGGGCAGACCGAGGGCGAGATCCGGGCGCTTTAAGCCTTGTTGGATGATTTTTCGCAGGCGGTTTTGCGAAACCCCTTCGGTGATTGGGTACACCGGGGTGAGCGTTGTTGCCAGGGGTTCCGCTAACGCATTGCTGTAGTCCGGATGATAGAGCTCGAGTCCCGAGGCGCCCCGTCGGGGCACGCCATAGCAGCGAATTCGACGGTTTGAGGCCAAACTCAGCTGTTGCGCCTTAGAGAAATGGAAGAAGCGAATCGCAATTTGCCCGGTATCATCCCGTAGCGTCACAAGCAGACTGCGCCGTCTACCAAATTGTATTTGGGTGTGCACGACATCGCCTTCGATGACGGCCCCTTGGTCGGGTACCAAATTAACAATGGGCGTGAGCCGGGTTCGGTCTTCGTATCGGTGCGGCAAGTGCAGCATTAAGTCTTGTAGTGTGTACAGGTTGAGCCGGCTGAGTTTCTGACTTTGCGCTGGGCCGATGCCTTTGAGCTCGCCAATACTAATTTGCCCCAGGGCATCAGCCATTTGAGCCCGCCATAATAGCGTCAATCTCGATGGCCGCCCCTTTCGGTAATGCGGCGACTCCGACCGTCGCGCGCGCGGGAAACGGCTCGGCCAGCGCGGCATTGAGCAGACCGTTTACGGTCTCAAAGTCTGCAAGGTCTGTGAGGTACAGCGTTAGTTTTAGGAATTGATTTGGCTCGCTGCTGCTTGCTGCGCCAATATTCAGCAGGTTTTGAATGATCTGCTGCGTTTGCGGTGCCACGCCGCCGCTTACGAGTAGACCGGTCGCAGGGTCGAGACCAAGTTGGCCGCTGATAAAAACCAGATCGCCAAACTGCATGGCTTGGGAATAGGGACCAATGGCGGCTGGCGCCAGAGTTGTGTGCACGCTTTGAAGCCGTTTGGTGGCCATTAACTGCGCACTCGAAGAATCTTATTAATATTATGAATGTGCCGAACCTTGCGAATAACGCGGGCAAGGTGGACGCGATCTTTAACATTGATGACCAGGTTGACCGTCGCGAGGCGTGCATCGCGCTCTAAAATACTGATCCGGTCAATATTCGCCTGACTACTGGTGATGGTCGAGGCCAGAACTGCGATCAAGCCTTTTTCGTGCTCGAGTTCTACACGAAGCTCGACGGCAAACTCTTGATCAAGGTGATCTTCCCAGCGCACTGACATGATCTCTTCGTTTTTATCGCGCAGCTCGCTCATGTTTTTGCAGGATTCTAAATGAATGACGATGCCGCGTCCGGCGCTGATATGCCCAATGATAGGATCGCCCGGAATTGGGCGACAGCACCGGGCATAGGTCACAACCAAGCCTTCGGTTCCTTTAATGGATAACGGCCCAAGATCGCGAGTTGGGTCTTCTGTTAACGAGGCCTGATTTTCCAGCAATCGGCGCGCAACCACACTCGCCATTTGGTTGCCAAGCCCCACATCCGCCAATAAGTCATCTAAATGATCAAGTTTGGCTTTGGCCAACACCTGCTTGATATTGTCTGCTGGCACCAGATTCATTCTTGAATTGAGGTTGCTCAGTGCTCGATCAATCAGTCGCTTGCCTAAGACAATCGATTCGTTGAGTTGCTGCATTTTGAGTGCGCCGCGAATGCCGCTTCGGGCTTTTCCCGTTACTACAAAACCGAGCCAAGCCGGGTTAGGGAAGGCGCCTGACGCTCTGATAATTTCTACGGTTTGGCCGCTCTCAAGAGCAGTACTGAGGGGCGCTAAGCGTCGATCAATCCGGCACGCAACGCAGGTGCTGCCAATGTCTGTGTGGACGGCATAGGCGAAATCAATGGGGGTTGAGCCTTGTGGCAGCTCATAGATCTCGCCCAAAGGGCTGAAGATATAAACCTCATCTGGAAACAAATCGATTTTGACGTTTTCGATAAACTCCAAAGAGTTGCCGGCGCTTTGCTGGAGCTCAAGCAGGCCTTGCATCCATTCCCGGGCGCGCTTGTGCCCCGTTGAGGCGGCGTCATCTTGACTCTTATAAAGCCAATGGCCGGCAATACCTTGGTTGGCGAATTGTTCCATCTCTTCCGTTCGAATTTGAATTTCGATCGGCAAGCCATGCATACCAAATAGCGTCGTATGCAAAGACTGGTAGCCATTGGCCTTGGGAATTGCAATATAGTCTTTAAATCGACCTGCAACGGGCTTGTACAAATTGTGAACGGCCCCGAGTGTTCGGTAACAAGTATCGACATCTTGGACGATGATTCGAAACGCATAGACGTCCATAATTTCGGTGAACGACTTTCGCTTTGCCCGCATTTTGTCGTAGATGCTGTACAAATGTTTTTCGCGCCCAATGACGCGCGCGCCAAGATTATCTTGGGCAAGGCAATGCTCGATGGATTTTAAAATCTTTCCGACCACTTCCTTTCGGTTGCCCCGGGCCCGGCGGACTGCTTTTTCGATCATGCTGGAACGCAGAGGATAAAGTGCTCGAAAGCCTAGCTCTTCAAACTCGATGCGGATGGCATTCATTCCTAAGCGCAGGGCAATGGGCGCGTAAATCTCGAGGGTTTCTTTGGCGATGCGGCGGCGTCGCTCCGGGTCCAGGTGGCCCAGGGTGCGCATGTTATGCAGACGATCTGCGAGCTTAACCAGAATCACGCGGATATCTTTGGCCATGGCCAGCGTCATTTTCTGGAAATTCTCGGCTTGGGCTTCAGCACGCGATTTGAACATGCTGCTGAGTTTGCTGACGCCGTCGACGAGTTCTGCGACCTGCTCGTCAAACTCGGATCCGAGTTGGTCTTTTGCAACGCCCGTGTCTTCAATAACATCGTGTAGTAAGGCCGCCATCAAACACTGATGGTCCATACGCATTTCGGACAAAATGGTCGCAACGGCCAGAGGATGGTTGATATAGGCTTCGCCAGATTTTCGCACCTGGCCGGTGTGGGCAATTTCCGCGAAGTTGTAGGCGCGCACAACTTGATCGACCTGATTTGGCTCTAAATAGTCCGCCAACTGGCTTGCGAAGGTATCAATGGTTTGCATCAACAGACTATACCAACGATTACATGCAATTGGATGCAGACGTTGGCATTACTTCAGAAAAAAGTTCAAAAAAGGCCGGAATCAGCCCCTGTTATAGGGGGATTAGAACTCTGGGTTCGGGTCTTTTTCAAAGGTTTCAGCCAGAAGATCCATGCTCATAGGTTCGAACTCTTCCCGCGGCTTTTGAAGCAAGATATCTGGGCCGATTAGGCCATCAGCGATCTCGCGGAGCGCAAGGACCGTGGGCTTATCATTCTCAACAGCGACCAAAGGGTCTTTGCCTTCGGTGGCAATCTGTCTGGCGCGCTTGCTTGCGACCATTACAAGCTCGAAACGGTTGTCTACGTTTTCCAAACAGTCTTCAACAGTGACGCGAGCCATGGCGTTCTCCTTAATTAGGATGGGTTGACGCGCTAGTTCTTCGCGCAACAACTTCTTGGGCCGCGCAGTTTATCGCCAAACCCGCAAGCAGGCAAGAGGGCCCTAGCGCGCGTCAGGTGGTGAGGGCGGTCAGCAGGTTAGCGTGTCGGGCAGCCTGGGTCTGGATTTCAAAGGGCGTTGGGTCTTCAAAGACAATGGCGCCGAGTTGCTGGAGCGCAAGCTGAAAATCATCATTGACGATCAGGTAATCGAAGCTGTGATATTGCGCGATTTCATCGCGCGCCCCGTTGAAGCGTTGCTCGACGGTATTGAGATCATCTTGCCCCCGACCCAATAAACGGGTTTTCAGCGTTTCAAGGGTGGGCGGCAAAATAAAGATGAGTTTGGCGTCTGGTAATTTAGCTTTGACCTGCTGCGCGCCTTGCCAATCGATTTCAAGAATGAGCTGTTTGCCGGTGCTGATGATCCGCTCAACTTCGTCTGTACTGGTGCCGTAGAGGTTGTCAAAGACTTCGGCATGTTCAACAAAAAGGCCCTGTTGGATCAGGTCTTCAAAACGGGTGCGATCAATAAAAAAGTAATTAATACCGTTTTTTTCGTTGGGCCGTTGCGCGCGAGTGGTGTGAGAGATGCTGACCGCAGCGTTGGCATGCGCTGACAGTAGGGCGCTGACCAAGCTTGTTTTGCCGGTGCCGGATGCGGCCGCGATCACAAAAACCTGGCCCCGGGTCGTATTGGATTTGGAGTTCATAGCCGCCGGTGACTTATAAGCGATTGTGTGGAGGCCGAGATAGTAAAAGATGGGCCCTGGTCTTGCAAATCGAACCCAGTTTTGTCCACAACTCGGTTATTCAAGGTTTTGAATCTGTTCGCGCATCTGCTCAATGGCGACTTTCATGTCAACTGCGCCGAAGGTGGATTCGACGGCGATGGCTTTTGATGACAGGGTGTTGGCTTCGCGATTCAGTTCTTGCATTAAAAAGTCTAGCCGTCGACCAACGGGGCCGCCTTTTGCCAGACAGCGTCGCACTTCGGCCATATGGGCATCAATTCGTTCGATTTCCTCACCCACATCGGCCTTGCTGGTAAGGAGGACGATTTCTTGATGAATGCGCTCTGAATCGGCGGCGAGGTCCCAGGCTTCGAAGCGGGTTGTCAGCCGAGCTTGGGCGCGTTGGATGATTTCAGGGGTGGCTTGCTTGAGTGCGGCAAGCGTTGTGTCTAAGTGGGCTAACTTCTCCAAAATATCGAGTCTTGTGGCATCGCCCTCGCGGGCGCGGGTTTGGGAAAAGCGACCGAGCGCGGTATCAAAACGCGCTAAAATGTCTTCATCATCGGGCCGTGACAGCTCGCTTGCCAGCACGCCGGGCCATTTTAGGAGGTCCAGGCCATTGATATCGATTGCCCTCTTGCTGACTTTTTCGATGGTTTTAATCGCGGTCACAAGGTTTTGTATGAGCCCCTGATCGACGGAAAGCTGCGATTGGGTGGCGATCGTGCGTCTGAGCGTACAGTCGATCTTACCTCGGGTGAGTTGGGCTTTGGCTCGGATCTTGAGCGCGGCCTCGAGGTGCCGACAATCCTCTGGTAATTTGAAATTGAGCTCCAGGTAACGGTGATTAACCGACCGCAGCTCCCAAGACAGATCGTCAAATTCGGAAAGGTCAAAACCTGTCATGCTGTGGATCATCGGTGTGCATTCTCGCTTATAGAGTTCAAGCCAGTATAATGGAATTTCCTCTCTTGCTTTTCGGATATTTATGGCTGCATTTATAAGAACGCTTAATCGACAACTGGATGCGCTTCGGCCCGTTTCAATAGTTCGGCAATATAATAAGCACGCAGAAGGCTCGGTTTTAGTCTCTTTTGGTGACACCCAAGTGATCTGCACCGCGTCCTTGGAGTCTGGTGTGCCGCCATTTCTGCGCGGTAAGGGCCAAGGTTGGATCACAGCAGAATACGGCATGCTGCCACGTTCTACCCACGAACGGATGGGCCGAGAAGCTGCCCGGGGTAAGCAGTCGGGGCGCACCCAAGAGATCCAACGGTTGATTGGTCGGTCTCTGAGAGCCGCCGTTAAGCTCGAAACCATGGGGGAGTACACGATCAAAGTCGATTGCGACGTTATTCAGGCCGATGGCGGAACCCGCACCGCATCCATTACCGGTGCCTGTGTGGCGGTATTCGATGCGCTGGATCAGTTGCCAACGCGCAGCAAGATTGAAACCACTCATATTGCGTCGGTGTCAGTAGGGGTTGTCGATGGCCAGCCGATGCTGGATTTGGAATATGTCGAAGACGCCAATGCCGACACCGATATGAATGTGGTGATGACTGAGGCTGGCAGCTTTATTGAAATTCAAGGGACCGCTGAAGCGGCCCCCTTTGATCGATCAGAGCTAAACGCGCTATTGGATCTCGCATCCGGCGGCATTGCGCAATTGGTCGACATTCAAAAAGCCGTTCGTTCGGGAGGCTAGTCTTGAGTGCAACCGAAGATAACGGGTTCATTGAATTCGCATTGGCGCAGGGCGTTTTAAAGTTCGGCGCCTTTGAATTGAAGTCAGGGCGAACCAGTCCTTATTTTTTTAACGCAGGGCTCTTTCGGGATGGGGCCGCCCTGTCCCGTCTTGGCGCGTATTACGCTGAGAAGTTGATGGCGGCAAAGGTTGAAATGGATGTGCTTTTTGGCCCCCCTTACAAGGGCATCCCGCTGGTTTCGGCCACGGCCATTGCGCTGGCAAGAGATTATGACCAAACCGTGCCGTATGCCTATGCCCGGAAAGAAGTTAAAGACCATGGTGAGGGCGGCTCGCTGGTGGGCGCTGATCTGACCGGTCGGGTCATCATTGTGGATGACGTGATTACCGCGGGCACGGCGATTCGGGAATCAATTGACTTGATCACCGAAGCGGGCGGAGAGGTTGCGGGCGTGATCGTTGCCATTGATCGTCAAGAACGCGGCCAGCAAGGCAGCCAAAGCGCGATCCAGGAAGTGCAGGCTGAGTTCAAGGTCCCGGTCTACAGCTTGGTTTGTTTTGATGAAATTATTGCGTATGTAAGGGGCGCTGGGGCGGAGGTCGATCTGCCCAGCATGCTAGCCTATCGCGAGCGGTATGGGGCGGCCTGATCCAGCGCGGCATTTGATCCGTCGAGGGCTTGGCTGATTAAGGTCAGCTGCTCGGTTAAACGATGGGTTGGCAACAGCGTAAAATCACTTCTGACGAATTGCAGGACCCGACCTTCAATTAAACTTGCTAAGAGGTGGGCTGCACTGGCCGGGCTCAGGGTTTTTGCCGCAGACGGCGCAAGGTCAGCCGCCCTAAACACTTGCCGCAATTGCGTTTCGATACGTTCAAAAAATTGTGACGCCCGTTGTCTAAGCCTTGGCACTTCGCCGGCTAAAGGGTCGCCCGCGAGCAGCCGGGTGATGCCTGGGTTGCGCTCGCAAAAGGTTAGGATGAGCGTTGTGATTTGCTGGCTGCGCGCGGCTGGGTTGTCCGTGCTGCTCAAAATGAGCGTGATACGCTCGAAAATAGTTTCTTCCGCAAAGGTGATCAAGGCCTCAAACATTCTGGCTTTGCTGGGGAAGTGCCGGTATAGCGCGGCCTCAGATACCCCAACAGAGGCGGCAAGTTTGGCGGTCGTTAACCGCGCACCGGGCTGGGATTCCAGCATTTGCGCAAGGTTGGTTAAGATTTCCTCACGGCGGTTTCGCTTTTTTGGGGTAGGCACGGTGCTCACGGGTTGGACTCTATTTTAGTGCCGACACCCTCGTTGGTCAGGACTTCCAACAGAACCGCATGGGCAACGCGGCCGTCAATAATGTGGGCACTGGTCACACCGTTTGCAACTGCCTCGAGTGCGCATTGAATTTTTGGCAACATGCCGCCGGAAATGGTGCCTTCATCGATTAAATTTGTCACATCTGCCGCGGTCAACGTGCTTAAAAGCGCCCCGGACGCATCTTGAATGCCTTCGATGTTGGTCAACAGGATCAGCTTTTCGGCGCCGAGTGCTGAGGCAATCGCGCCCGCGACAAGATCCGCATTAATATTGAAGGACTCACCCTCTGGCCCGGTGCCAATGGGCGCAATGACCGGAATGAGGTTGCTATTGGTTGCAATATCAAGCACCTCGCGATTGATTTTGGTGACTTCGCCAACATGACCAATATCAATAATCTCAGGCGTGCTCAGGGCTTCAGTCATCTTTTCAACAACCATCTTTTTGGCTTCAATCAGAGAGGCGTCTTTACCGGTCAAACCAATCGCTCGGCCGCCATTACGATTAATGAGCGATACAATTTCTTTATTAACCTGCCCGCCCAGCACCATCTCGACGATATCCATGGTGGCGCTGTCCGTGACGCGCATACCATCAACAAAATGGGACTGAATGCCCAATTGGGCGAGGAGTTCGCCGATTTGAGGGCCCCCGCCGTGTACCACGACCGGATTCAGTCCAACCAGTTTCATAAGGACAATATCTTTCGCAAAGCTCTGTTTTAAGGTTTGCTCGGTCATGGCATTGCCGCCATATTTGATGACGATTGTTCGCCCGGCAAAGGATTGAATGTAGGGCAATGCCTCAGTGAGCACTTTGGCTACGTTGAGCGCTTCGTCGCGAGTCACAGTCATAATGGTCTCTCTAGCAGGCTATACAAGCCTTGCGGTTAGCTTCGGCCGGTTGATCCAAAGCCCTTGTCACCGCGGTCACTGGCAACAAATTCGTCAACCCAGTCAAAGTCTGCCTGAAGTACTGGCACAATGACCAGTTGCGCAATTCGGTCGAAGGGCTGTATTCCAAACGCTGTATCGCTGCGATTCCAGCAGGAAATCATCAGCTCGCCTTGATAATCCGAATCAATGAGCCCGATGAGGTTGCCCAGCACAATGCCATGTTTGTGGCCGAGTCCTGAGCGCGGCAGAATCATGGCCGCATAATTTGGATCTTCAAGATAGATGGCAAGACCGGTTGGCAAAAGATCTGTCGCACCGGGCTGCAGGGTGATCGCTTGATCGATACAGGCTCGAAGATCTAGGCCTGCAGAGCCGAGGGTTTCATAATGGGGGGATTGCGCCGCATCGCGGCAGCGCTTAATTTGCACTTTCATAACGCCTCGATCAATTGCTGTGAGATGAGCTCAACAAGGTGCTCGGACAGGATGCGTTTTGACATTTTTGGAAGATCGATTGCACGATCTTGAAAGTAAACCGTGATGGCGTTGACATCACTATTGAAGCCGATATCGGTGTTGCTGACATTATTCGCAACAATCATGTCGAGTTTCTTGTCGATGAGTTTCTTGCGGGCATAGGCTTCGACCTGTTCGGTCTCAGCCGCAAAACCGATTGTGAACGGTTTGTCGGCCCGCTTTGCGACTTCAGCGATGACATCGGGGTTTTCAACGAGCTCGAGGTGCAAGGCGCGCTGACCGTTTTGATCCTTTTTGATTTTATGCTGCTGAACCAGTTTGGGTCGATAGTCTGCCACGGCAGCAACGCCGATAAAAACATCGGTTAAAGCAATTCGTTCCTGAACCGCGGCATGCATGTCTTGTGCTGAGATGACCTGGATCAATTCGACCCGATCCGGTGCTGTGAGGTTCGTGGGTCCTGAGACCAAGATGACCTGGGCACCGGCATCCGCCGCCGCTGCAGCCAGCGCGTAACCCTGTTTGCCGGAACTGTGGTTGCTGATATAGCGCACCGGGTCAATCGCTTCACGCGTTGGACCGGCTGTGATCATTACGGTTTTGCCTTGCAGGTGACCCGTGTTAAACAGCTCGCTTACCCTGACAACAAGTTGGTCGACCGCCATCAGCCGCCCAGAGCCCGTTTCGCCACAAGCCTGAATACCGTCTTCTGGTCCTAAAATCTGAACACCGCGTTGGAGCAGGGTCGCACTATTGGTTTGGGTTGCGGTCTTGGACCACATGGCCTGGTTCATCGCTGGTGCGACGGCAACCGGGCACTCTGCGGCAAGGCAGACGGTTGTTAATAGATCGTCGCCCTGACCGCTTGCGAATCGAGCAAGGAAATTGGCACTGGCGGGTGCAATGAGAATCAGGTCAGCCCAGCGTGCCAGCTCGATATGACCCATAACCGATTCGGTATCAGGATTGAGCAGATCCAAATGGACGGGATGGGTTGAAAGCGCTTGCATCGTCAATGGTGTAATGAACTCGGTGGCCGAGCGGGTCATGATGACTCTGACATCGGCGCCTTGATCTTGTAGTCGCCGGGTGAGTTCAGCGGCTTTGTAGGCCGCGATCCCGCCGGTGATCCCGAGCAGGATTCGTCGGTTTTTTAAACTTATCAGTGGCTTGTTCATCATTATGCCGGCCCAGGTCGCCGCATTCCTCTAAAAGAGGCGATAATACCCGCTTTGCATCCGGATCGCACGATCGGGGTGCCACCCAAATGCGAGGGCGGTTCAAAACAAAAAGATACCGCTTTAAAGCGGGCTTGCTGGCCCTCAGAGGATCCAGTCAATTCGGCTTTGTTAGTGAACAAGATTGAATATTCGCAAGGGTTCTGGTATAAAGTCGCGCTCCTTGGGCATCAAGCGGCTGCGTCTCCTTAAGTTGGCGGAGAAATGTTGTTTAAAGGGTCTTGGAAAGTGTGAGCGGGTTAAAAACTTTGGGCGTGATCCTAAAGTGTTACTCAAGAATCAAAGCGAGGCGCTAAAAACGAGCGCCCGGAAAAGGATGGAAACATGTCTAGAGTTTGCCAAGTGACTGGGAAGCGCCCGATGAGCGGGAATAACGTCTCTCATGCGAATAATCGGAATCGTCGTCGGTTCTTGCCTAATATTCATGACCATCGGTTTTGGTTAGCGAGCGAGAAGCGTTTCGTGAAACTCAGAGTTTCTGTTAAAGGAATGCGGATTATCGATAAGCTGGGTCTTGAAAAAGTCCTTGCTGATTTGAGAAGCCGAGGAGAACGCATCTAACGCGTTTTTGGGTTTTGGCCGCATCAGAGCGCTAAGAGACAGCGTCGACAATCGAAATAATCGTAGCGGAAATGGTCGGGAATAAGGAGCAGACAATGAGAGACAAGATTAAGTTGGTATCATCCGCTGGCACAGGTCACTTTTATACGACCAGCAAAAATAAGAAGACCATGCCGGATAAAATGGAGATCAAGAAGTTTGATCCAGTGGTTCGTCAGCATGTCATCTATAAGGAAGCGAAAATTAAGTAAGCTTTCATCTAGCAAGCTTGCAAAAATTTAAAAGAGCGACATGATCGCTCTTTTTTTTATTCATCGATTGAGGAATCCCTTTCTCGGTTCAGCTGTAGATGCCCCGCGGCAAGTTTTACAAGTGTCCATCCGGGTTTCACCCAAACACAGGTGTGCTCAGCCGTCACGATCATCGGGCCAATATAAGCTTGGTCTGGGATGAGGTTTTGCCAAGCCTGTTGGGGCGTTGTATTGGGGGTTGTTTGCGGCGCTTGGACCGGGCCTTCGGTGCTTGGTTTGGGGATTATGGCGGTTTTTAAACGCGGAATACCCGCAACTCTAACCCGTAAGGCAACGAGCTCGAGACCCGTATTGAGCTGATGCCCATATCGATTTTGGTGTTGCACTTCAAAGTCAGTGAAGGCGGCCTGAAGGTCAAACAGATACGGCACGCTCAAGGTTTGCGTTTGTCCGTGATACCGAATTTCAAAAACGGGATGAACCGTTGTGTCCTCAATGCCTTCTGCCGCCAGCGCCCTGCGCGCGACCCGTATTAAATCATCAAGCCGATCCCGAATATCCTGAGGATCACAGTCTTTGGCGCGCAGATTGACGCTCCGAGTGAGTTCTCGGCCGGGCGTTGCGGCAAGCATCCCGAGTGCTGAGAAGATCCCCGCGTCAGCAGGCACAAGGGTTTGATGCATCCCTAGCTGCTCCGCCAGTTCACACAGATGTAAGCCGCCGGCGCCCCCAAAACAGCAGAGCGTAAAGGCCTTTGGGTCATATCCTTTTTGAATTGAGATGAACCTCAAAGTCTCTGCCATGGTCTCATTGGCCAGCGTCACGATCCCTTGGGCGGTCTCGATGGGCGATAAATTCAAAGATGTCGCAAGTTCCGCAACAGCCCCATGGGCTTTTTCAGCGTCTAACCACAAGTTGTCGGCCAAAGGCTGGTTCGCTGGCAATCGGCCCAGCACCACGTTGGCATCGGTGACGGTGGCCGCTTTGCCGCCCAAGTTATAACAAGCAGGGCCCGGTTGCGCGCCCGCGGAGCGGGGGCCAACTTTAAGTAATCCCCCAGCATCGATTTCGGCAATACTGCCCCCGCCGGCGCCAATGGTTTGGATGTCAATGGCGGGTATGGCGATCGGCAAACCGGTAAGGTGCATATTTTTCGAGATCGCAAGGTCGTGGTGGATCAGGGAAACGTCCGTTGAGGTCCCGCCCATGTCGAAGGTCATCAGTTGTTCGCTCGCAAGAAGTGTGCGCGCCGCGATCAAGCCACCCGCTGGACCGGATAGCAGTAGGCGTACGGCTTGCCCTGCAGCTTGTTCGGCGGCGAGGGTGAGCCCGGAGGATTGCATCACCGTCAGCCGGCTAGGTGCGATCTTGGACTGAAGTTGATCTAAGTAGCGCGCAATGATCGGTCCGAGGGCGGCGTTTAAATAAGTGGCGACGCCGCGTTCATATTCTCCCATTTCTGGTAAAACGTCGGATGAAACACTTACAAAATATTGGGACCCGAAGCGGGCTTTCAAAACCTGCTCCTCGGTGTCGTCGATAAAGGAGAATAAAAGGTTAATCGCTAGCGCGTCGGGTGGATCGTTTGCCAAGGCTGCCGCAAGGACATTGATCGCCTCCGGGTCCAGGATTGTGATGAGGTCGCCCTTGGCATTGCGTCGAACGGGTAGTTCAAAGATCGCGCTTTGATCAATGGTTAAGGTTCTTTTAGTGGGTGTGAGGCGATAAAGGTCCGCGCGGTTTTGTCGGCCAATGGATAAGAGATCCCCCAAGCCTTGGTTACACACATAAGCGGTTTTTGCGCCGCGACCCTCAAGGGCCGCATTGGTGGCAACCGTTGTGCCGTGAATGATGGTTAACTGCCCCGCGGCGCAAAGTGCATCGAGTCCTAGCGCCCCGAGGCCCTCAAAGATGGCTTGCTCCGGTGCATCCGGCGTTGAGAGTCTTTTGTGCGTAATAAGGTGACCATTGTGCAGGTAGGCAAAATCGGTAAACGTCCCGCCGGTGTCGATCCCCAATAAATGTTCACTCATGAGCTGTGCGATAATCCCTGAAAGTGAAAATGTAGCAGAAAGCCTCGAGTGTCACACGTCCTCGAAGGCAGATGACGTTTGAAATCGAGCTAACGGATACCCAGCCCCATGCCAGAGCTACCAGAAGTTGAAACAACCCGTGCGGGCATTGCTCCCCACCTCCAAGGGGTTGTGATCCAAGCTGTTATCGTTCGCGAGTCCAGATTGCGGTGGCCGGTTTCAGAACAGTTGGCGCAAATGGCGACTGGACAAAAGGTGCTCGCCGTTGAGCGCCGCGCCAAGTACCTTTTAATAAAATTGGCGAATGGGTATCTGATGCTTCATCTCGGGATGTCGGGCAGTTTACGAATTCTGCCGGCGTCAACGCCGCCTCAGAAACATGATCATGTTGACTTGGTTTTTGATTCCGGCCTGTTACTGCGCTACCGCGACCCGAGACGATTCGGCTCGGTCTTTTGGTTGAATGACTTGAATCATCGACTGTTGAACGATCTGGGACCAGAACCACTAGGGCCGGAATTCAGTGGTTTAACCTTGTACCAGGCATCCCGGGGTAAAACCAGAAACGTCAAAACCTTGATTATGGATGCGAAAGTTGTGGTGGGAGTGGGTAATATCTATGCCAATGAAGCGTTGTATCTTTCTGGGATCAAGCCGACGGCGATCTCTGGCCGAATCTCCAAAGCGCGTTTCGAGCGCTTGGCTGCAGCCATTCAGGCCGTCTTAACTAAGGCGATCCAAGCCGGTGGCACCAGTCTCCGCGATTTCTTAAAAGAGGATGGTACCCCAGGCTACTTTCGCCATGAGCTCAAAGTTTATGGTCGCGAGGGCGAGTGCTGCGAAGGCTGCGGCAGCGCCCTAAAATCACTGCGCATTACCGGTCGAGCCACGGTGTATTGCCCGGTCTGTCAGCGTTAACCGATGAGGCCTTCTGCGATGGCCTCAGCAACAGCAGGATGGACAAAACTGCTGACATCGCCTTGATAAGAGGCGATTTGACGCACCAAGGTTGAGGAAATGTAGGAATACTCCTCGGAGGGCGCCAAAAAAACGGTTTCAAGGCCAGGCGCGAGCACCCGATTCATATTCAGCATCTGAAATTCGTATTCGAAATCGGTCACCGTTCGAATCCCTTTTAAAATCACGCCCGCGCCGACCTCTTTGGCGAAATCAACGGTTAAGGTGTTAAAGCCTCGGACTTCAACATTGCTCAAATGCGCCAGTGCTTTTTCTGCGAGTTCGACCCGGAGCTCGAGAACGCTGGGATCTTTCTGGGGACTGGTTGCGATGCCCAGTACGACACGATCAAAAAGAAGCGATGCCCGTTGAACCAAATCGGCATGACCATTGTGAATGGGGTTGAATGTCCCTGGATATAGAACCGTACTCATAGCGTCTCTCCTGTAACAGGCCGAAATAATACCGCACCCAAGAGCGGGAATAAATCAGTGATCATTGTGTGAGGAGCGCATAATGAACCTGCCCTGCTCGTTTTTGCCGGTAGAGCGTGAGCCCCTGTTGAGCGATGTTTGCAATCACTTTGGCTGAGGGGGCTTCCAAATAGAGCATGCCATCGCGCGCAAGAAAGTCATTTTTGAGTAAGGCAGGTACAATATCCAAATATCGATCGGTGTCGAATGGTGGGTCAACAAAGATCAGGTGATAAGGTTTTGCAGGTTTGGTCTGGATCAGTTTGAAGGCATCTTGAGCGTGGACCTGACACTGCGCGGCCTCGATCTGAAATGCGGAGCAGATCGTTTGAAAGTGTTGGATCTGGGCCTTGGCGGTATCAACGACTGTGCAAGCTTCAGCGCCCCGGGAGAGTGCTTCTAGACTTAAAATACCGCTCCCGGCAAACAACTCGAGACTACGACAACCGCTAACCTTGCCTTGCAGCCAGTTAAACAAAGTCTCTCGAACCCGGTCTGGCGTGGGCCGCAGCCCTGGGCTCGGTGTAAATGAAACTTTGCGGCCGCGCCAATTACCACCGATAATTCGAAGGTGCGAAGTTTGAGAAGGGTTTGGCAAACGGCTGGACCAGAAGTGAGTTAATGAATGATGGACAATGTTGCAGATCAAGCCACCCAAGGCAAGCCGGGATTGTTGGCGCGCCTGAAGCAGGGCCTGGCTAAAACGCGTCGAGGCTTCTCTGAGCAAGTGGCGGCGCTCTTTTTAGGTGCGAAGGTCATTGATCAAGCGCTGTTGGGTTCGATCGAGACGTTGCTGATTACGTCTGATTTTGGGGTCGCGGTCACCCGGGACGTGATTGACCGATTGACCCAACAGGTCGAGCGCAAAGACTTATCCGATGCCATGGCGTTGAAAAATGCCCTTCGAGTCCATTTGCTAGGACTATTACAGAACACGGCGACCGACTTGGTGCTTGACGGGCCAGGCCCCCAGGTAATCTTGATGGTGGGCGTGAATGGTGCCGGCAAGACGACAACGGCTGGCAAGTTAGCCCACCATTTTAAGCAACAAAATCGCTCGGTGCTGCTGGCCGCCGGGGACACGTTTCGAGCCGCCGCGGTTGAGCAGCTTAAAACCTGGGGCGCGCGTAATGATGTTGATGTGATTGCGCAGCATACGGGCGCCGACAGCGCGTCGGTCATCTTTGATGCGCTTGCGGCGGCCAAATCCAGGGCGTTCGATGTGCTGATTGCCGATACCGCTGGCCGGTTGCAGAACAAAAAGAACTTAATGCAAGAACTTGAAAAAATTGTCCGCGTCATTCGGCGGCAAGACGAGACGGCGCCGCACAGCGTACTCTTGGTGATTGATGCCACCACCGGACAAAATGCCATTGCTCAAGCGCAGGCCTTTATGACCGACGTTGAGGTCACCGGGTTGGTTTTAACGAAACTCGATGGCACTGCTAAGGGCGGCGTTGTGTTCGCGTTGACGCAAGCCTTAGGCTTGCCGGTTCATTTTGTTGGTATTGGCGAGGCCTTGGATGACTTGAAACCGTTCGATGCCGAATTGTTTGTTGATGCGATTTTACAAGGCACGGATTGATGTTGGTTTTTGATCATGTTTCCAAGCGCTACCCGAACGGTTATGACGCGTTGTCCGATGTCTCGCTTTCGGTCGATGCGGGTGAGTTTGTCTTTTTGACCGGGCCTTCCGGCGCGGGCAAATCGACCTTATTAAAGTTGATCAATGGGGTGGAACGCAGCTCCCGAGGGCAAGTTCATATCGCCGGGCAAAACATCACCCGGCTACCCGCTCGTAAAATACCCACCCTGAGACAGAGCATTGGCGTGGTGTTCCAAAACCATCAGTTGCTGTTTGATCGGCGGGTTTATGACAACGTGGCCTTGCCGTTATTAATCGCTGGTATGAAGCCGACTGACATTGGGCGTCGGGTTCGAGCGGCGCTGTCTAAAGTGGGCTTGACTGGGCGCGAGGACGATTGGCCTGAAACCTTATCTGGCGGTGAGCAACAACGCGTAGGGATCGCGCGGGCGGTTGTGCACCGACCGCCGATTCTGCTTGCGGATGAGCCGACGGGCAACCTAGACCCTGATCTGAGTCGAGAAATCATGTCCTTATTTCTACAATTCAGTCAGTTGGGGGTAACCGTTTTGATTGCGACCCATGATTTAGAATTGGTTGAGGCTATGCCGGCCCGGCGCGTGCAGCTCCAGGACGGTAGGATGATAGCGCGATGAACGAGTCCGCGAGCGGCTCCGGCGCGCATATTCGGCAGATTAATCGCACCGACCGATTGAAAGCATGGTCCAGACATCATCGGCAGCTGTTTCGAAGTACCCTTATCACGTTGCTCAATCAGCCCGGGGCCTTGCTGATTACCTGGCTCGTGATTGGCATCGCCTTATCGCTACCCATTTTGCTGAGTCTGGCCTTGCGAGAAATCTCCGAGGCTGACACACGACAGGTGATCCAGCCGGCTATGAGCGTCTATCTCTCGGTGCCTAGCGAGAGTGAAACGGCGCAGGCTCTGCTGCAAAGTCTCCGGGCATCCAGTGCGGTGGGAGAAGTGCGGCTGATCACGGAACAAGCAGCGCTCATGGAGTTCTCGAGTCTTGCTGGGTTTGGGGATGTTTTGAACGCTTTTTCGGAAAATCCGCTGCCGGGCATCATCGAAGTCGTGCCCAATGAGCGAGACGGGGCGGGGATCAAGCTCCTTGCTCAGCAAATAGCAGGTCAAGATGGGGTTGACCAAGTGAGTTTTGATGCCGCTTGGCTCGAGCGATTGAGCGCCATATTGGGCATTTTGGAACGGGTGTTATACGCTTTGGGGGTGCTTTTTTCCGGTGCGGTGATTTTCACTATTGGTAACACGCTGCGGCTAACCATCGAAAATCAGCGCGCCGAAATAGAAATCACAAAGTTATTCGGCGGATCAGACAGCTTTGTACAACGGCCGTTCATCTATCGAGGCTTCTGGTTGGGTTTTGGGGGGGCCTTGCTGGCCTTTTTGATCATTCAAGCAAGCCTTATGTATCTTTCGGGCCCGGTTGAGCGTCTCGCCCAGTCCTATCGGAGCAATTTTGCGTTGGAGGCCTTGGATTTTGGGGAATCGATCGGGCTTTTCGCACTGGGCGCGCTGCTTGGGATTCTAGGGTCCTGGGTGTCGGTCTGGCGTTATTTGAAGCAAATTCAACCAAAATAGTCGGAATCCCGTACCATTGTATCAAGATGGGGCTCAATGTTAGAATTTGCGCCCCGAAATCAAGGGTTTAGAACAAGCATGAGCGCTTATCCAATTCCGATCAATATCGAGTCCCCTGGCGCGAATCTAGAGGCGTACGTGCGCGCGGTCAACGCCATCTCGGTATTGTCCGTTGAAGAGGAGCGGGCGCTTGCGGAGCGACTGCATGGTTTCGGGGATGTCGAGGCGGCCCGTCAATTGGTTTTGGCAAACCTGAGATTTGTGATTTACATCGCGAGAAGCTACTCCGGGTATGGGTTGTCTGAAGCCGACTTAATTCAAGAAGGCAATGTTGGCTTGATGAAGGCGGTAAAGCGCTTTAACCCAGAATTTCAGGTTCGATTAGTGTCTTTCGCCGTGCATTGGATCAAAGCAGAGATTCACGAGTTTATTCTTAGAAATTGGCGCATTGTGCGGGTCGCAACGACCAAGGCGCAGCGCAAGTTGTTTTTCAACCTGCGCAGCCAGAAAAACCGACTGGGTTGGTTACGTCATCAAGAGGTCCAAGACATTGCCGAGGCTTTGGGCGTTAAACCTGAAACGGTCTTGCAAATGGAAGGCCGGCTGAGCGCACAAGATCCATCGTTTGAATTGCCCGAGGGTGATGATGAAGAGACGTTTATTGCGTCGCCGTCACAGTTTTTGGCGCAGCCTGATTCTGATCCCGCCAATATTGTTGAGCATCTGGATACCCACTCAGATGAAACCGGTCAATTGCGCGAGGGTCTTGCAGCACTCGATGAGCGAGCGCGTGATATCTTGACCAAGCGCTGGCTCATTGAGCCCAAGTCGACACTCCAGGAATTAGCAGGCTACTACGGCATCTCTGCCGAACGCGTTCGCCAGCTTGAACAAGCGGCGCTTAAAAAACTCCGACTTAATATTCAGATTCAGTAATCGATGATGCTCAATGCTTTGATGACGTTCGGTGCTCTGAGTGCTGCTACGTCTGTTGTCTTGGGTGCGTTTGGCGCACATGCGCTAAAAGGAAAGCTTACGGGTGCGAGTCTGGCCACGTTTGAAACGGCGGTGCACTATCAGATGACCCACAGTCTTGGGTTGTTGCTGGTCGGCGTTTTGATGCTGGTACTCGGGGTCAAGACGCCTTGGTTGACCGCCGCTTGGAGCTTCGCTGCGGGGATTCTTTTGTTCTCCGGCAGCCTATATGGCCTTGCGCTGCTGGGTTGGCGTTGGTTGGGGCCGGTCACGCCCATCGGGGGCGCTCTGTTTATTGTGGGGTGGTTAGCCTTGGCCTATGGTCTGCTGACGGCAGTCGCGCGCGACGCGGCTTAGCGCGCTGAACCTTCGTGACAACCCCTATCGAGCCCAAACGATCGCCAATTCGAAGTTTTGTCATTCGCCAAGGTCGATTGTCCAAAGGGCAGCGGCGCGGCCTCGAAGAGATCTATCCGCAATTTGAACTTAAGCAAACCTCGCTTGCCGCGCCGCAATCGGCCTACCCCAGTGATCAGCCGTTAACCCTCGAGGTGGGGTTTGGGATGGGCGATTCCCTTGCAGAAATGGCGGTGAACGCGCCAGAACGGAATTTCCTTGGGCTGGAGGTGCATGGTCCCGGACTGGGTCATTTGATGATCCAAGCCGCGAATCTAGGGCTAACCAATCTCCGAGTACTCAACTCGGACGTTTGGTCGGTCTTGCCGAGTTTACCGCCGGCCAGTCTCGCCTGTTTTCAAGTCTTCTTTCCTGACCCTTGGCATAAGAAAAGGCATCACAAAAGACGGTTGATCAATGCGGTGTTTTTAGACGCAGTTGCGGAGAAGCTGCAACCCCGCGGCATTCTGCACATCGCAACGGATTGGCAGCCTTACGCCGAAGAAATTTATGACCATCTTGGACGTCATCCCGGGTTTAGTCTCTGCCCTGCCCCAGCGCGGGCAGAAACAAAGTATGAACGACGAGGCCAGCGCTTGGGGCATGTTGTAACCGACCTTGCGGGCCAGATCTCCTAAGCGCTTTAGGCGAGTAGGAGAAGGCTGTCCAAGAACTCAAGGCCGGCGGCTGTGGGCGTCACCCTTCCCGAACTTGCGCTCACAAGACCCTGTTGCGTGCCTTTTGCTATAAAAGCCTCAAGCACCTTCGAGGCCAGCCCAGTGGCTTGTTCGAAGTCAGTTAAAGCGAAGCCCTCGACGAGCCGACATGCATTCATCAAGAACTCAATCGGTCGTTCTTGGATGGGAACCTCGGTCACCCGACGATTTGGATTGTTTAGGTAGTCTTTTGGAACTCGCGTTTTTTGGGTTCTCTGGATCTCAAGCAGCATTTTCACGGCTGAGTTTTCCGTGCCCGCCAGCGCCGATGCCTAAGTAGTCCCCAAACCGCCAGTAGGTTAGGTTGTGTTGAGATTGCAAGGCGTCGCTCCTTGCAAAGGCTGATATTTCGTATCGAGCAAAGCCTTGGCTTTGCAGCCAGTCCAAGCCTTCGTCCGTGATGGCTTGCAAGAAGGATTCAACGGGTAATTCAGGCTTTGTGCTGTAAAACACCGTATTGGGTTCAATGGTGAGTTGATACCAAGAGAGGTGTTCCGGCGCAAACTGAGCAGCGAAATCGAGATCCGCTATTGCTGAATCCGGGGTTTGCCCAGGTAAACCGTGCATCAAATCAAGATTGATGTTTGAAAAGCCCGCGC
>ERZ767114.393-NODE-393-length-24965-cov-4.045644_pt1 | contig 24965 bp, 22 predicted proteins | sample MGYA00374952_ERZ767114 | MGnify/ENA primary metagenome ERZ767114 (study PRJEB28939, sample SAMN06267156) | marine metagenome | isolation source: Columbia River Estuary | place: USA:Columbia River Estuary, USA | collected 2012-05-05 ...
CCGCCTCGATGTCGATTTCAAATGGCGTTTCGGGCCAGTTTGGTTGCCCGATTACAGACCCAAGATGGCTTAGGTTCGGGCCCTCAGCAATCAGATTGAGGTGACTCGACTCAAAGGTTAGGACGTCGTCGATGCCGCCGTCGCCAATAAAATGAAACTCGCCAACAAGCGCATCTAGATTCAGGGCAACGCGTTTACCCTGTTGACTCAGCGCGACGGCAATATCAATGGGTCCTTCTTCTATGGTGGGTAGTGCCAGTGTGGTCAATAATTGATTGGCGCTATCGGCATGGACCGAGAGCGAGAGCTCAGACGTGCCGATTGACTCCAGCGAATCGAGGCGGGCTGTCGCGTCAAAGGTCGCACTCCCAACCGTTCCCGCCCAATCGATCAACCAGTCATCGACAACCAGCAGTGATTCAACATCGCCAATGGTGAGGTCGGTTTCATAGGGCTTGCCATTGACGAGACCCGTGCTAGTGAGTGCCAGCGTCGTATCAGTGAGTTCCTCGGTCAGGCTTGTGACATGTAGGACTGAGGGTTCATGGTTACTGTCGTTGTGCCAGACGATATCGGCGTTATTGATCGACACGTTGTGGACGCGAAATCGATAAGCGAATGCGCCTTCAGGAGGCGGTCTTGAACCACCTGGCTGTGGTGACGGTGTCAGCGCCCCGCTGGTCTCAGTGTTTGGGTTGTCGTCACTGTCATGACGGGTATCAAGGTTGAGTGTGACATCGCGCAACGCAGCCGACTTAATCGTAATCTCATTGTCTAACAAAGTAGTGAGTTGCAGTGCTAGGGAGGCAGCCCCGACGCTAAGGAACGGATCGTTATTCGGGGCGGCGCCTGCAACGGAAATCTGCTCAGCAAACACCTCCAAGTGGCTTCCCAGTCGAACCTCTAAGGGCCCAAGAATACGGACTTCGCGTTTGACCAGGTGGCTGGCGACCTGTTCATAGAGGGGTCTCAGCACCCCTAAGTCTGCTGTCAACGCCACGACTGCGAGGAGTGCGATAAAAGCGGTAACGCCGAGCAAAATGTTACGAAAAGCGCGCATTAGTCCCCCAATAATGAGCCGCTTTTATAACATGGACTGGCCTGTGGCGGGACTCGAGGCTTATAGTCCGGCTTCGGGCTAACAAGCGAGCAGAGAAAAGCGATGAACTTTAGTTCAGACAATGTGGCAGGTGCGCATGAAGCAGTGTTGAGAGCAGTTGTAGAGGCCAGTGCGAATGCTGTCCCGGCGTACGGTGATGATGCGCTGAGCGCTGAGGCCGAGACCGCCTTACAAAACCTTTTTGAAACAGAGTGCGCTGTTTTTTTTGTGACCACAGGAACCGCAGCCAACGCACTGGTGCTGAGTGCTATTTGCCCGCCTTGGGGTGCTGTCTATTGCCACGTTGATGCCCATATCTTGAACGACGAAAATACGGCGGTGGAGCTGTTTTCGGGTGGTGCACGATTGGTCGGTATTGCGGGTCACGCGGGTAAGCCAGACCCGGTGAGTCTGCAAGAGGCCATCGAGTCGGCAATCAGTCACGGTGTTCACAGCGCGCAACCCGCGGTGATCAGTCTGTCCAATGTCACGGAGGCGGGCACCGTCTACACGCCGGAAGAGCTGCAGGTGTATCGACGCATTGCGGATCGCTATGACATGAAGTTACATGTTGACGGCGCTCGGTTTGCTAATGCAGTGGTTGCCTCAGGTGCCAGCCCCGCTGACTTGTCGTGGCGGGCGGGTGTTGATGGCCTCAGTTTTGGCCTCACTAAAAACGGAGGCATTGCCACTGAAGCCGCGGTGGTGTTTGACCCAGCGCTTGCGCAGCAGTTGGCGTACCGACGTAAACGTGCCGGCCACCTGTGGTCCAAACAACGTTTTATCGCTGCTCAGTGGCTGGCACTTCTATCAGACGAGTTGTGGCGCCAGAATGCGAGCCATGCCAACGCGATGGCGCAGCGATTAGCGCAGGGGCTCGCGTCACAATCCACGATCGACATGCCTTGGCCTGTTGAGGCAAACGAAGTGTTTCCCGTGATACCAGAACCGCTCCGCAACGACCTAAGGAATAGGGGCGTTGCGTTTTATGATTGGCCGGTGCTGCCCAATATGGCACGTTTTGTCACACACTTCGGGACATCGCTCGCAGAAGTTGATGAGTTGATCAAGCTGATCGCGACACGATCAAAATCGCTCTAATCGTAGCGGGCGACCTAACTCGGATCGGCTTCGCACCCCCTGAATCGGTTCCGCACCGTTGGCTTGGGGTCCTAATAAAAACCGAGTTCGCGGTATGAGCCGTCTTTCGGGGAGGGGTTAAGACAACAGTTTTTGTCGGTAAGTTGAGGGGCTTTCGCCGGTCCAGCGTTTAAACGCTCGAGAGAAGGACGCTTGCTCACTAAACCCGCACAGGTAACTCACTTCAGATAGTCCCACCATAGGGTCCCCCAGCCGACTTTCGGCGAGTTCGGCGCGCGTTTGGTCCAGTAATACCCGAAAACGAGTGCCTTCATCCTGAAGCCGCCGTTGTAACGTTCGCAAACTCATATTTTGAGAGGCAGCAGCCTCCTCCTCAGTCAACGTATGAGCGGGTAGCTGATCGAGGATGGCTACCTTGAGAGTGGCTAACAGGTTGCCTTCTCTGACAGCTCGGACAAGGGACTCGAGCATCGGCTCATTGGCGGTGAGGACATCAATGTTGCTCGTTGAAATGGGCTGTACCAGTAATTTTCGAGGCAGGACCAGTTCTCCGCGTTGAGCAGAAAAGCTGACCCGGGGCCCAAAGACGCTGCGATAGGTCGATAGGCGGTCCTCGTCAGCTCCATATAAGGAGACCTTAATCGGGTCGCCAGGAAAATCAGTGAAGTTGCGAATGCTGTGGAGCAGAACCGCGAATAGAAAAACTTGAGTGATGTGTTCTGCGATACCCTCGTAGACCACATTTTTAGCGATCGTGACGGTGTCTCCTTCCTCGATAATCTGCAATGGGCTGTGAGTGGAAACGAGGGCTTGATAGCGGCAGAGTCGCTGCAAGGCGACTAGCCCCGTTTCCGAGGAGATCGCCGTAATACCCAGCACGTGGGTATCCATGATGTGATGATGTTGGGCGAGCGCAAGCCCGATATTCTCGGCGGGGTATTGTGACGATAGTTGTGTTAACAGTGCGCCAACGTGTGCCGTAGGGATTCGTGAACGGGGTTTGGTCAGCGCGGTCATAGGTATCCCTGCCGCTTGCAATGCGTCCTCAACATTGGCGCCTTGACCAGACAACCATCGCTCGACGACACGTAGATCACTCGCAAGCATCGTTTGCTGTGTTGCCACGTTATCGTTCTCCCTTTAAGCGCTTGGTATGAGTGATGTCATCTGACAACGCCGTGAGGCAGGTTGTCAGAGACCACCGCACTGATGATGAACTGCTTATCGATTAATGGGAAGTCACCCCCTCATCGTTTATCGCGTGATGATGACCACCCGGCGTTCGTCACACAAAAGGCAGCTCGACACTCGCTGATGCCAGTTAGTGACAGCCAGGGTGGCCATCACTTTGCAGAGTCGTCAATGCGCAGGCTGTGTTGCCCGGAATAGACAATGAGCTGGCTAGCGTTAGCCGAACGATCTGCTCTTAAGCAGCTAACTGGAAATGTGGAAGACAGTGCCTTCATCTGTGAGGGCAACAATGCTGCCGTCTTTCAGCACGCGCACGTCACGAACACGACCCGTTACCTCAGGGAATACCGGTGAATCGTCGATCACCGTATTACCGTCGAGTTGAAGCCGTCGGATTTCTTCGTTGATCAGCGAACCCAGTAATAGGTCGCCTTCCCAGTCCGGGAAATCATCGCCTCGATAGATGGCCAAGCCCGATGGGCCAATACTGGGCACCCAGTAGGTCATCGGCTGCTCCATGCCGTCTGCTTCAGTAAACGGAGAGATCACGGCACCACTGTAATCCACGCCATAGGTGATTGCGGGCCAGCCATAATTTTTCCCTGCCTCGATCACGTTGAGCTCGTCGCCCCCCTTTGGTCCGTGCTCGTGCATCAAAATGCGTTGTGATTCCTCATCGAAGATGAGTCCCTGAGGGTTTCGATGGCCATAGCTGTAAACTCTAGGCGCTTCAGTGGGGAAGGGGTTATCGACGGGTACCGACCCGTCCGCATTGACTCTGAGCAATTTGCCCAACTCCCAAGAGAGGTTTTGCGCCTCTTCACGGTAAGAAAATCCCTCGCCCACGCTCACTATCAAGGTGCCATCAGGTAGAAAAACCATTTTCCCCCCGTAATGAAAGGAGCCCTCTTTGTTGGGGGATACCTCAAGAATGGCTTCAAAATCCTCAATGCGATTTTTTCGCAGGAACCCTCGTGCCACTGTCGTACGGTTGCCCTTGTCATCGCCACCGGCATAGCTCACATAAATCAGGTCATTGGTGTCGAATTGGGGATGCAGCACGACTTCAAGCAATCCGCCTTGATTCGCATCAAAAATGGGGGGCATGCCCAATACGGGTGTCGTCTCGCCTTCGCGATCCAATATCAACAGACGGCCGCCTTTCTCGGTGATTAATAAGTGACCGTCGCTCAGTTCAGCCACAGACCAAGGCCGATCAAGCCCCGACGTGAGCGTTTCGACCTGATACGGCGCTGCCGCTGCGGGCCCGGTAGCAAATGGCCCGGTAAAGAGTGTCGCGATAATAAGCGTCGCGCGAGCGACTGTGCAGCAAAAGGGCATGATAATTACCTCAACGGGTGAATGGACTAGATTACGCGTTTGTGTGGTCGGTGGATTATGATGCTCTCTCACTCGGAGTGGGTAGGACCAAAGATGCGTGGCGTGACAGCATACACCTTGGGCGTATTGGTGGCTTATATCGTGGGATCTGTGATCGGGACCCAGATGATTTTGTACTCGGTCTCAACAATGGCGCTAGAAGTCACGTTGAACGCTCGCCTTGGGAGCACGGTGAATGATCTCGTTGGTCTGAGCGCGAGTTTACTGCCGATGATGGCAGTGAGCCTTGTCATTCCTTGGTTGGCCTGCGATTTTGTGACCCGACGGCACCCCCACCTACGAAGCCCGCTACTCTATGGGCTCACAGCAGCATTCGCTATCGCGATACTGCATACGGCGTTGAGCCAGATCTTTGGGATGGACGTCTTTGCCCCCGCCCGGACGTTAGCGGGTTTATTAGGCCAATGCCTCGCGGGCGCAATCGGAGGCGTTTGCCTCAACGCGTTGCGCTGAAGCGGGCTGTCCTGCTGTCATGCCATTAAAAATCAAATCGAAAGCCGATAGCAGGGCCATGCTCTTTCAGGTCGAATTTAAATCGATCGGCTCCGTCACCGTCGTCGTAGTCAAAGTCTAGATATCGATAGCCGAGTGACACACTCGACCAGCGGTTAAAGCGGTAAGCGAACGCGCCGCTGAGCACAACGACCAAATCAGATCCTACTCCGAAGCCGCCGACTTGTGCCGCGCCAGTGAATTCCCAAGCGGAGCTAATCGGTGTCTCAAAAAGCACCCCAACAACGGGATCAATCCAGTCATCTCCGACCTTCAGTTGACGGTCATTGTTGGGTCCAGAGAGCGATAGCGTTTCGGCAACATCACTGTAGAGCGCGCCGCCTGTCAGTTGGAGTGTGTCGTTGACGCGCCAGGTGACAGAGGCAATGGCAACCGTTTGCTCTACTTCCATATCACCAGAAAAGGCGTCAAAGGTATCCTCGGTGCCACCTTTTAGATCCATATACACCACGTCGAGCATGATCCCCCATCGCTCACCTTCACCGCGGTACATGCCTAAGAACCCGCTATCAATCGCATCGAACACTTCACTCGCGTCAATGTCGACGTCGAGCTCCAGGTCGCCCACACCCTGCGTTCCCGATAGTGTCGGCGCCAAGAGATATACGAGTCCTTGATTCGACCATCTTGGCGCGTCTTCAGTTGCGTCCTCGGCCGCGGCTATCGCTGGTGCCAAGGTCAACATTAAGGCTCCGCTGAGGTAACGCAGCAGTCTGGGGGTTCGGTTGTTCGTCATCATGAAAAGGTGGTCCTTGAAAAATATTGTGGTCGCAGTCTGCACGACTTCTGGTGAAATCGCAGTGCCAAAAGTGACAAATAGGGGTGCCAAGCGACCCGCCTTCAGGGCACTCGCTGCTCTGTGCCGTGCAGTCAACGCCGCTGCCACCTCGGCGCCAGTCGCTTTGTCATAAAAATGACATATTTCTTTCACTGAACTGCAACGAAAAGTCTGCACCATCGGTTCATGACATGTCGTCGATGACCACGTCTTAGGTGTTCTTCACAGAAAACGAAAAGGGTTCAGTTATGATCTTGCGGCTCAAAACAACGAGTTTTTTATGGCTTTTGAGTGTCAGCGTGCTCTGCCTATCACAGGCGGCATCCGCTACCGATAAAGCGTTGTTGGATATTTTGCTCAGCAATGGGCTCATTTCGCAGGCGCAATATGAGCAGCTGGCCGAAACAGAAGTGTTGACGACCGAAGCGGTACTCGCGGGCGTTGCGAATCAACGTATTGAGCCGACCACTGTTGAGTCCAGTGCGCCGGGGTCTCAAGACAGCGAGTTAGCAGCCGAGACGGCGCTCGATCAGAGTGTTCAGGACGCGATTGACACCGCAGTCGCCAGCGCGATGGTCGCTGACTCTCCCGTCAAGGCAAGTTATGGTTCTAAGGGCTTTCGCCTTGAAACGCGCGACGGCAATTGGCAGACCAATCTTCAGTGGAGAGCGCAGTTTCGCTACAGCAATCCCTATGGATCTGACCCCCGTCAGATCGCGAATTATGAGGATGCCAGTGGGTCCAGCTTTGAGCAGCGTCGGCTGCGAATGAAAATTGGCGGACACGGTTTTCAGCCTTGGATTAAATATTATTTTGAGTTGGACCTTCAGCCGGCCCGCGACGTGGATGCTGATGCAGTTTCATCCAGCGCCCGTGTGATCGATTGGCGTGTTGATCTGACAAAGTGGGACTGGGCGAGCGTGCGCCTAGGGCAGTGGAAGGTTGACCTTAACCGTGAGCGAGGCGATTCGTCGGGGCGTCAGCAGTTTGTTGAGCGCTCCATTGTGAACCGCATCTTTACGGTGGACCGGCAAGTGGGTGTGCAGCTACGAGGGCGATTATTTGATGGCACGCTCGCAGACATGCGTTATTACGCCGGTGTGTTTAATGGCGAGGGTCGAGGCACCAAAAACAGCTCAACGGATCACCTGTACATGGGTCGTCTACAGTGGAATTTTCTTGGCCGAGATCTGGCATGGCGTCAGACCGACGTCGAATATACGGAGCTCCCAACCGGCTCTTTAGCGGTGGCAGGCTTTACCAATACGGGACCTTGCACACGTTGGTCTTCCTCTGGCTGCGGTAATCTCGATGGATTCGCCAAACCGATAGTAGCGGAGGACGACCAGTTTAAAATAGAGCAAGCGGTACAAGAATTCGCCTTTAAGTACAGAGGCTTGTCCATTCAGCAAGAGTGGCATCGCAAGTTTGTGAGTGATCGAGTCGCGGGGACAGACAGCGATCTAACGGGTTTTTATGTGCAGACGGGTTACTTCTTTCATAATTTAATTGAGGCATTTCCGGCGCCGCTCGAGCTAGCCGCGAGATATGCCTATGTGAGCGAACCGAATAAAGCGATGCGTAGCATCTACAACGAAAGAGAAGAGTTTTCGTTGGGGGCCAATTGGTTTTTTTCAGGGCATAGCAACAAAGTCACCGTCGATTTCTCTCACTTGACCTTGGATGACGGGCTACTCGAAACCACCCATTCAGAAAACCGATTCCGGGTTCAATGGGATGTCTCGTTTTGACGTTTGGCGCTGCTCATGTCGGGAGCCGGGCGTACCAGTTTGAATGCTGCTCTTCTGGTCAAGGAGGGCGGAATTGCTCTCCGAGCGGGCTGGCAGGGTGCGGATAGAGCCCCGCTTTGTTGAGCGAGTTGGCTCCGGAACAAAGCAGAGATTAACCGATATCACCGTCGCTAATAGAGCGATGATTAACCGGTAGACGACGTTCATCAATTTGTCATCTACCTGAAGTAGGGTAACGCTGGAAAAGCGGATTAACAGGAATCGTTTGCATGGATATTATCGCTTCACATGGATTCACTTTACTGGCCCTGGCTTGTGTCTTTGGCCTCTTCATGGCCTGGGGGATTGGTGCAAACGACGTTGCTAATGCCATGGGGACGTCGGTGGGGTCGCGCGCACTGACGCTGAAACAAGCGATTCTCGTTGCGGCGATTTTTGAATTTGCGGGTGCTTACCTTGCTGGCGGCGAGGTCACGTCTACCATACGCAAAGGCATTATCGACCCCACGATGCTTGCAGACTCGCCAGATCTTCTGGTGTTTGGAATGCTATCGGCGTTGTTGGCGGCGGCAACGTGGCTCTTTATTGCCAGTATCCGAGGCTGGCCGGTGTCTACTACCCACTCTATTGTTGGCGCTATCGTAGGTTTTGCGGCCGTCGGTATTTCGGTAGATGCGGTTGCTTGGGGGAAGGTTGGTACGATTGCGGCGAGTTGGATCGTGTCTCCACTGCTCGCCGGTTCGATGTCATTCGCCTTATTTATTTCGGTGAAAAATCTGATTTTAGACCATGAGGACTCCTTCGATCGGGCGCGCAAGTACGTCCCGATTTACATGTGGATGGTCGGGTTCATGATCAGTATGGTCACTTTGGTCAAAGGGCTGAAGCATATTGGTATCGATTTGGAGTTAGGTTTGGGCTCTAAATTTGTCGATGCCATGGCAATTTCTGCGTTGATTGGTTTGGTCGTGGCGCTGATTGGAGCGATCTTGCTCCGTCGTATCAAAGTAGCGGGCGATATGAACAGTGGCGAAAACGTAGAGAAAGTGTTTGGCACGCTGATGATTTTTACCGCCTGTGCGATGGCGTTTGCACACGGCTCAAACGACGTCGCTAATGCGGTAGGCCCCTTAGCCGCTGTCGTTAGCACGGTGCAATCGGGTGGGATCATCGGTGCTAAATCGGTGATGCCGTGGTGGGTACTGGCGATTGGCGCTGCCGGCATTGTGGTGGGCCTCGCAACATACGGTTGGCGAGTGATTCAAACCATTGGTCGGAAAATCACTGAGCTGACGCCAAGTCGTGGCTTTGCAGCCGAACTCGCGGCAGCCTCTACGGTCGTGTTAGCCTCGGCCACAGGCTTGCCTATTTCGACCACCCATACTTTAGTCGGTGCAGTACTCGGTGTTGGTCTCGCCAGAGGTGTCGAGGCACTGCACTTGCCAACGATTGGCGCCATCATTACCTCCTGGGTGGTGACCCTACCCGCGGGGGCGGGGTTGGCGGTGGTATTTTTCTATGTGTTATCGGCCCTATTCGGTTGATATAACCCATGCAGACTGTGTTCAAAGCGCGCGACGTGCACTGGGATGACCCCCAATTGTGTGCGTAAGCGTATCTGAGATAAAAAGGAGTGCCTTAAGATGGCTGTTCAACCTGCCTTATCAGAAGTATTAAGCAGTTCCCCATTAGCGGTAATGGAACGACACGCTGAAACGTGTCTCGACTGCGTCACAAAATTGATGTCTTACTTTGAAGCCGCGCAGGCGGGTGATTGGAACAAGGCTGAGAAGCTGCAGCTAGAGATTTCCCGGTTGGAGGGTATTGCCGACGAGATCAAGATGGATGTGAGAAAAAATTTGCCGCGAGGATTATGGATGTCGGTATCGCGCACGGACCTACTCGAGCTCGTGCGGGTCCAAGATAAGATGGCGAATGAGACGAAAGACATCGCCGGGTTATCGTTGGGGCGCAACTTGGCATTCCCACAAAAACTTGAAAAGTCGTTATTTAAATTTATTGAAACGGTGATCGAGGCCTCAGCGAAAGCGGTAGAGGTGGTCTCGGCAACCCGAGATCTCTCTAGAACGGCATTTGGTGCGCGGCAAGCCAAAGCGATCGTGAGCAAGTGTGCGCTGGTTGAAAAGATCGAAAGACGCTCTGACGAGCTGCAAAGCAAGTTACGAGCCAAATTAAAGGCGCATGAAGAGGATATCTCGCCTGTCGACGCCATCTTCTTGTATCAGCTGTTGTCGAATATTGGTGAAATAGCCGACCACGCTGAAAAAGTGTCGCACAGGGCGCAAATTATTGCGGCTAGCTAACTCGCCGGTATGACGTGTGTCCTGATTCCTGCGTTATCGCTCTACAAAATTGAGCGAGACGCGTCGGTAGCCGTGAGAAGCGAAGCTGGGTAAATGCGAGAGGTCACTCTCGTCCTTGTTCAACGTGATCTGATCCAATCGACCTAATAGTGCTTCAAAGGCAATGCGAGTCTCAATACGTGCGAGTTCTGCACCGGCACAGAAATGGGGACCAAAGCCAAACCCCATATGGGGCTTGGCCATAGATCGGTCAATATCAAACCGTTCCGGATGGGCGAACACAGCGGGGTCCCAGTTAGCGCCCGCCCAAAGCGGTACGACCATGTCGCCCTCGGCGACATCCGTATCCTCGAGCGTATCGTCGCGCGTGGCGCGTCTAAAAGTGCATTGAATCGGCGGATCCCAGCGGAGCGCCTCCTCAACCATGGCAGGGATATCCGATGGGTTGTCCTGCAGCCGACGCATTAAATCGGGATCATTCAACAACACCATCATCGCGTTCGCGATGAGGTTAGTGGTGGTTTCGTGGCCCGCTAGGAGAATTTGGTCGATGATGGGTAGCAATTCTGCTGTCGTCAGCGGCGGTTCGCCATCCACTTCAGTGTTAATCATGATGCTCAGCAGATCATCAGTGGGATTTTGTCGACGCTCTTCAATTCTTGGCACAAAGTACTCATGCAATTCGACAACCGCCTTGGCGACCTCGCGTCGACGCTCATGGCTAAGCATGTCGATATTGCCTGAGATCATTAGGTCACCCCAATGCTTGAAGGTCCAGATGTCGGCACGGTCCACACCCAAGATATCGGCGATGACCGTGACAGGCAGTGGCACAGCAAATTCAGGCAGTAAATCGACCGATCCACGTGTGATGAACGCGTCGATCAAATCATTCGTGATGGCTCGTATTTGGGGTTCCAATGCCCTCACACTGCGCGGGCTAAGCGCTTTTGCGATCAGTTTCCGGTGTCGCGTATGCACGGGGGGATCAGCGGTAAACAATGCGTTCACAATGGGGTGGGCGTGGGACAGGATCTCCTCTACGTCGTCCTGAACCGGTTCTGGATTGATCCCCATATGGCGGGGTCCATGACCATCTTCTGTGATGCTCGACGAATAGACTTCCGTATTCTTAGCGAGGCTCGCCAGTGTGTCGTAGCCCGCCACAAGGACGCCGATGTCGGGGTCTCTTCCGACTCCACCTGTCTGGTGTAGGGCTTGGTAAGCGTGGTAAGGACACTCTATGTGTTGCGGATCACTGAGGTTAATGTCTTTGGATGTCTTGTCCGTCATCGAATCGTTACGCTAGCTCAATAATGCTTGAGTATAGGGGGTGTGATCGGAAAGTGTCACCCGAGCCATCCTGCGGTTTGCAGCCAGTGGCGCTGACAGCGCTGGTAGCGGTCTGAAACTAGGGTGATTAGCCCAGCGTTATCAGCTGCGTTTAGCGTCAGAGATGGGCACGATGATCTCGTTGCGGCGCATAAAGGGCAATGTCCAGGGCGGGTTATACTGATTGAGCGACGGCTCACCCGTGATAGCGATGTCCCGCTCTGTTAAAAACGCCTGCAGCACCTGCCAATTCGCCTCGGCTTTTTCCATGTCAGCCCATCCGTTGAATTGAATCACGGCAGCGGTGTAGCCGGGTGCCTCCCGAAATGACACGCGATCATCTTCCGGCGCTGGCAAATCCGACAGGCTATATTCAGCGGGCATCACAAACGCCATCTCGGCAGAGTCGTCCATGCTTCGTTGAACGGGTGCTGTCATCGCAATTTTCTGGTCACTCTTGTTACCGCCAAATATGTAACCGGCGAGGACTCGGAACCCGTTGTTCTGCCCCTGCGTCATGGTCGTAACGGCCAAAAGACGTGGCGCATAGCTGCGCAGCTCTATGCTGTGCTCTTCCCACGCGGTAATCACTTCGTACTGGGGTTCTTCAATGGCGTTCGCCACCGGGTTCATGAGTAACGTCGTGATGACGAAAAGGCTCATCATCAACAGGCTTTGCTTCGTCATAATGATTGCTCAGGTAAACCGTTTGATATCGATACGGCCGAGCCCTAAAACAGATCAGTCTTTACTGAATGCCGCACGCGTGGTGCACTCGAGTGTGCAATGACCGACGATTGCAGGATGCGATGAAAGCCTGGGAAATCATCACGGCGTTGGGCCGACCACGCAGTCTTCGTCTACGCGTGCCGGGCCAAGCATCGACTGCGTGTTCGCTCAGGCGATAGCGCCTTTGAACCGGTGGGCGCGAGCGCGCAGCGGTGCTGCCGTTATCCGGCGGGTGACGCCAACACGGCGCTAGGCGTTGAACGCGCAATCTCCCACTCTTCAGAGGTCATTTCGGACTCGATATCACCAAACAATGGGGTGGAGAGGTATCGCTCTCCGGTATCAGGGAGCGTACACAAGATCGTTGAACCGGGTTCGGCTCGTTTGGCAACCTCTAACGCCGCTGCAAACGTAGCGCCACAAGAGATACCGCAAAAGATACCTTCTTTCATGGCCAGCGCCTGCGCGGTCGCGAAAGAGGTTTCCGCCGAAACGGGAATCACGGCATCGATAAAACCTTTATCGACCGATTCTTGTGCCACCAGAGGAATAAAGTCAGGCGTCCAGCCTTGAATCATATGAGGTGACCAGGCGGGATGACTGCCGCTGGCGGAGCCATCTTCTCGGCGGTCTTGAGTTCGACCGTCAGCCAATAGGGCGGCGGTATCGGGTTCAGTTGTGATGATTTGCGTGTCGGGTCGCTCTGCCCTTAGCACCCGGGCAATTCCGGTCAATGTGCCGCCTGTCCCATAGCCGGAAACAAAGTAGTCGAGGCGTTCCCCCTCGAAGGCACTCATAATCTCTCTTGCAGTGGTATTTTCATGCGTGTCGGCATTAGCCGGATTCTCAAATTGTCGTGCCATGAACCAGCCGTTCGTTTCAGCGAGCTCGCGCGCTTTGGTTACCATGCCCATGCCTTTTTCAGCCTTAGGCGTCAGAATGACTTTCGCACCCAAAAACCGCATGAGTTTGCGTCGCTCAACGGAAAACGTCTCGACCATGATGGAAACAAAAGGGTAGCCCTTGGCGGCACAAACCATCGCCAGTCCAATGCCGGTATTGCCCGAAGTGGCCTCTACTACGGTCTGCCCGGGGGACAGCTCGCCACTTTGCTCAGCAGCCTCGATGATGCCCATGGCAAGGCGGTCTTTGACCGACCCCAGCGGATTAAAGGCTTCTAACTTAGCCCACATCGTCACACCCTCAGGCGCGAGTCGGTTAATTCGGACAATGGGGGTATCCCCGATCGTTTCGATAATAGAGTTGAACTTGCCGCGCATTTAGAAACCCTCATCGGTGGTCGAGCAGTGAGCTTGAAATTCTAGCAGAGGCATGGGGGCACCTCTAAAAAAACCTTGGTGATAACGAATGCCGAGGTCAATCAGTGCGTTTTCTTCTTCTGCGGTCTCGATGCCTTCTGCAATGACCATTACCCCTAAATCATCGGCTAAGTGCCGCATATTACGCAAAATATGCCGCATTTTTGCATTGTTCTCGACGCCCTGAACGAAGCGGCGGTCAAACTTGATGCAGTTAATCTGCCAGCAACGCAAGCGATCAAGATTATTCAGAGCGATACCAAAATCATCCAACGCAATCGCAATGCCCGGTGCTGCTGAGGTCAGCGCCTCCAGCCGCTCTGCCGTTGCTTCGAGTGTTGTGAGATCTGCCGAGAGCAGATTCTGCTCAGACACCTCGATAACCAGTGCCGATAAGGGCACCGTGCTATCGGATAAATGATGAGACAGCTGGTCGAAGCGCTCTGGTATCAGCAGTGATTCCGCGACGATATTGAAGTGAATCGGAATAGCAAATTGACGCCATAAAGCCTGTCCGATCTGCATTCTTTCGGCGCCCAATTGGGCGCAGTAGGGGGCGGTCCATTCGAGGGCACACAGGCGAGGTAAATAATCGCTAATTGGCACCAGTGTGCCGCTGTCGTCATACCAGCGGGCGAGTATTTCTGCGGCAATCAGGCGTTGGGTTGTGACATCAAAAATAGGTTGGACATAATACGAGAGCGCACCACTCGTTATGGCCTCGCAGAGGCGTTTGTCACTGATGTTGGTAGGCTGTGTGATCAACGACTGTCCCAGAAAAAAGAATCAGTGAGGGCGGTAGCTACGATCCACTGCTAGGACCGATGAACCGCGCATCAAGTTGCCGCGCCTGAGCATAACGCGATTTGATCGTAACGCGACTCAGTAGTAACGCTATCTGCGTCGGTTGTCTATCGCTGCGGATACTGATTTATTGAAGGGTACTTCAGGTGTCTCGTTAATGCAGTGACTCGATCGCTTGTTGTGGGGTTGCTATGGCAACGTCTCGTCCGGTGAGCAGCGCGTAGAAAGTGGCAAGGTCTCTGGATGAGGTTTGCCGATTGGTGATCCATGCAATCGGCTCGAGATCACCGCGTTGTTGATCGAGACCAATGCCCCACAATCCCTCGGTGGATTGAGGTAATTGGGAAAATCGCGCATCCACTATCACCGATGGATCGGTTGCATCTATCGCTAGCCAGTCATCGGAAAACCACCGAAAACGCGCTACGTCACGCGCTTGTTGTGTCAATGGCGACAGCCATGGGAAGTGCCGAGAAAGATCGAGCTTTTCGATCGTGCCCCCTTGGTAGACGCGTGTTTCCCATCCGACTCGGATGGCATCGACATGATATTGACCCTTTAGCTCATAAATTGATTTCCAAACCAACACATTGGCAAAGCTTGGCTTCACCTCTAGCCGAGAGGGCGCGTGGCCCCGTTCGGCCACCAACGTTTCAGCGGCCGAGAGGGCTCGATGGTGCTGCAAAACGCCCACCAACAGGTACGACACTGCCCAGCTCAATCCCAACATCGCTAAACGAGGTCGTCGTTTGACCGCGGCCAGTATGACCAGCGCGAGCAGTGGTAGCGTCAGCAGCGGATCAATCACCGAGACGTTATGCCAAGCAAATCGCTCTTGACTGAAAGGCCACAGCAGTAAGGTGCCATAGGTCGTGCAGGCATCCAGTAAGCCATGGGTGGCATAGCCCAGCGCAGACAGTATCCAGGTTTCTCGAAACGACAGTGCGCGGCGGGTAACAGGATAAAAGGCGAGGGCGCAAATCAGTGCCCCCACCGGGATAAAAAAAAGTGAATGAGTGAACTGCCGGTGGTATTCGAGAAATAACAGGGGATCATGGTTAGAGCGAATCAGCACATCGAGGTCAGGCGCCATACCAGCCAGTGCACCGACGCAGAATGCGTAGCGGACTTTGCGCGTACCTTGGAACGATTGTGCTGCCGCAGCGCCGATAGCGGCTTGGCTGAGAGGGTCTATGGTTGATCTCCTGCGCACTGTTGAGTCAAAGGGAGTGATGTGTGACGAAGTACTGACCTCCGTCGGCGGCATTATCGCATGTCCGAGACACGGTGATGTCGGGTAGGCTTTGCACTCAGGATGAGTGATTGATCGAAGGGTGAGTGCATGCCGTGCAGGTCGCAGACGCCAGTGTGAAGTAACAGGAGATTCAGATGAGAATGAACACACCACGAGTAACACCGCTCAATGAGCAGGAACTCACGCCAGAGATGCTGGATTTGCTGGGCCCTCGATTCCGCGGGATTCCTTTATTAAACATATTTCGTACGCTGGCGCGCGCGCCCAAGGCGTACAAGCGCTTTATGGTTTGGGGAGGCTATATTTTATCGGACGCCAATGCGTTGTCGCCTCGTGATCGGGAGCTGGTGATATTGCGGACCGGGTTTAATTGGCAGTCGGGTTACGAATGGGCCCAACATGTTCGCATTGGGCTGGACTGTGGTTTGACGGAGGAGGAAATATCGCGCATCAAGCGGGGGCCGGAAGCTGAGGGGTGGAGTGAGGGCGACCAAGCGCTGCTGCGAGCCACTGACGACTTGACCCGGGATGCGTTTATTTCTGACGAGAATTGGCATCAGTTGTCAGCGTTGTCAGAGAAGCAGCGGATGGATTTAGTGATGACGGTCGCTCAGTACACGCAGGTGTCAATGATGCTCAATACGTTTGGCGTGCAACTGGATGAAGACCTCACTCTCGATCCGGATCTTTGTCCATAAAATGCCGGTGTTTCCCGGTGCGGTGACACTATAGAGGGCAGGTGTAGAGATGATTATGAAACAACTTTTCTTTTTGGCGGCGCTGTTTTTAAGTGCGCACACGCTCGCCGCCGATGACGCTGCTGCCAAGTGCGATGCCGCTCGGGATCAGGCCAAACGTCACTATGGCTCACTGCGTCACTATTTCGATGCCCTAAACCACTGTCTGTCGCGCAACAATGAAGACGCCAATCAGTGCAAAGTGGCGCTCACTGAGCAGCAAACCGCCCTCGGTGACTTTATGTTTGCCCAGCGCGTTGCCAGTGATGTGTGCGGACAGGCTGGCAAAAATCCAACGCTAGGATGAGGTTTTTGGATGGTGCAGGCCGCTATTAATCAAACAATGACATGACCTGTTCCGGGGGGCGGCCCATCGCAGCGGCGTTACCATGAACCACGATCGGTCGTTCAATTAAGATGGGATGCTGCTGCAGAGCGGTGATGAGCTCGCCATCAGGGCTGTTTTTGTTCAGCCCCAAGGTTTTAAATATTGCCTCTGTGCGTCGCAGTAATTCCCACGGAGTGATACCGAGCTGATCGATCACCTCGACGAGCTCTGCCTCGGAAGGGGCGTCTTCTAAATAGCGCCGAATGACAGGGTCGACACCCTGCTCTTCCAGTAAGGCCAGTGTTTGTCGTGACTTCGAGCATCGTGGGTTGTGCCAAATAGTAGTGGCCATAAACTTCCCCCGCAAAAATTGAAAGTATGACGCGCTTAGTTGAGACTTGCGAGCAACACGCACTGGGTTTCCGATATGGCGTCACATTTTGAACTGGAGCGACTGTCGTTTAGACACGGGCCCCTCACGTTCTCGGCTCAAGCAATGGGCGAGGGACCCACGGTATTGTGCCTGCATGGCTTTCCAGACAACGCGAGCACCTTTCGACACCAGTTGCCCGCTCTGGCCACTGCCGGATATCGTGCCATCTCGCTGACGTTGCGTGGCTACGAGGCCGCTTCGATTCCGCCAGACCAAGATTACTCAGTGGAGGCCATCGTCACCGATATTGTGGCGGTCATCGATGCGCTAGGACAGGCCCCGGTTCATCTGATTGGGCATGATTGGGGCGCAGCAGTCGCCTATCGGGTGTCAGTATCGGCCCCGGATAGGCTTAAGAGCTTAACGACACTAGCGGTGCCGCATGCGGGCCGATTTGCGCGGGATGGGTTGCGCATTGGCAAGCAGTTGCGGCTTTCTTGGTATATGGGTTTCTTCAATGTGCCTTGGATTTCGGACTGGGTGGTAGGGCGCAATGACTTTGCTTTTATTCGCCGCTTGTGGGCGGCGTGGAGCCCGGATTGGCAACCGGAACCGGGTGTTTTAGACGAGGTCATTGAAACGCTCTCTCAAGCTGGGGTTAAGTCTGCGGCGCTGGAGTACTACCGAGCAGCGCTGTCGCTAAAAGCGCTCACGACGTCTCGGGAGGAGGCCTATTACCGCGTGCCCACTCCTACGCTGGCATTGTCTGGGGAGCGAGATGGCTGTATTGACTCAGCGATTTTCGAGCGATTGACGGTGGCTGAGGATTTTCCGGAGGGTGTGGTATTTCATCGGGTAATGGGAGCGGGTCATTTTTTTCATCAAGAACGCCCCAACGAGGTCAATCGACTGATCATCGATTGGTTGGCACGTCATGATGAATCGCTATTTTAATGGTAAAATCTTAACCGTGAAAAAACATCAATCTGGGCGATTCGTCATGGATCTTCCCCAATGAATAGAGCAGTGAAAAATGCCTGATACAGCAAAATCGATAGATGCCTGTGCGGCTTACTATGGCGCCGCCGCCGATGAGATGAAGGCCTATTTACTGGATGGTGAGCAACGCGCCCTTGCGTTAGATAACCGAGGGCCGCTGATCTTTGATGATCACGGTGATCTGGATCCGGCCATACGCGAGGCCTATTCTCGATACGGATTTTATATTTTTGAAGGGGTGATTGATGCTGCTGAGCTGCAGGACATTCGCGCTGATCTGGATGCAATGCGAGCGCGCTTCCCCACTGGGCCCGAGAGTCCGGTTGATGCGCAGGGCGAGCCGGCACTGGGAGTCGATCACTCCGCGTTGACGCTGGTTTGGTCAAAGCCACTGGGCGATCCATTGGGAGGGACGGCGCTGGCTAATGGGCGCCATGAAATCAAAATGTTTGAGCCAGCGGCGGCGAGCGATACCCCTGCGGCAGCCCCTTTTCTGTTGCTCGGCTCGTTACAGTTTTCAGATGCCTGCCTGCGTGTCTACGGTCACCCCTTACTACTGCAGGTCGCTGAGCAAATTAATGGACCTGATTTTGCGCCATTTAATGAGGCGTTATTCATTAAGGATCCCGGCATCGGCGCCGCGGTATCTTGGCATCAGGATGGTGTCACCCATTGGGACAGTGACCAATTTGAAGAAGACATCCATGGTTTTAATTTCATGGCGCAGGTCTATGGCAGCACCGCGGTGAACGGAGTTTGGGTTCTGCCCGGGACGCACAAGCAAGGCAAACTCGACATCAAGGCGCTCGTTGCTGAATCGGGGAGTGAGCGGCTGAAGGGGGCGTTGCCCCTGATCTGTAACCCCGGTGATGTCGTCATTTGTAATCGGCAGTTATTGCATGGCTCGTTCCCAAACTGCGGTTTTGAGCAACGTGTCACGGTGAACTTTGGGTTTCACAAGCGCGCTTCGGTACTGGGCGTCATGGGAGGCGGTGTCCACAGTGATGCACAGGTCTTCGATGAAGCCACCGTGGCACGCCGATCACGCACGATTGGCTACGGCATCGATGCGCGGCAGCAACGATTCCCCGATGAGACACCCTATCGCTACCAGCCCTTCGCCGAGGGGAGTGAGACGTATCGTTGGAATGACGCGGCGCGGGCGGCGCTCAAAGATTACAACCTCGACGACTTGAGTATTTGACTGCAGTGACACAACCACCAGGCTCAAGGTGGCGCCGATCTCATAGTGTTGCTCGGTTGATGAGATCCTTACAGAAACTCTACAGTGCTTGCTTTAAACTGGGCGTCCTTATCCAGGGGGCTTGACCCTGATGCAGTCGCCACTGAACGCCGAATTTACGAACAATATTGCCTTAGTCGAAGCCAAGGCCTCCTTTACTTATGCTGAGGTTGAGCAGCGCACGACCGAATTTGCGAGCGGTTTGCTCGACCAGTCGAGTGATCTGGCGGAAGCGCGCATCGCCTTTCTGGTCCCTGCCGGTCTTGACTATGTGACGGTGCTACACGGCATTTGGCGCGCTGGCGGCATTGCGATTCCGCTCAATGTGGCGGCAACAGAGTCTGAGTGGGCGCATTGCCTCAGCAGTACGGGCGTCACCCGCGTGGTCTCGGCCGAGCCCTATCGCGCCAACATTCAGTCCCTGTGTGACAGTTTGTCGATTGAAGTGTCAGGAGTGAATGATTACCTCACTGGATTGATAAGCGCTCTGCCAGAGCTGACGCCCGAACGTAAAGCGATGATTATCTTCACCAGCGGGACGACCAGTAAGCCCAAAGGTGTGGTCACGACGCATGGCAATATTGCCGCCCAGATCACCGCGTTAGTTGACGCCTGGGCATGGCAGGAAAGCGACGTGATTCCCCTCTTTTTGCCGCTGCACCATGTGCACGGCATCATCGCGGTGCTGAGTTGTGCGCTGTGGGCTGGCGCAACAGTCCACGTTATGCCGACGTTGGCGCTGGATGAGTTATGCCAGCAGGTGGCAAACGATACCTATTCGCTCTTCATGGCAGTGCCCACTATTTACGTCAAGTTGATTGATCACCTCGATGCCATGGAGGCCAGCGAATCAGAGGCGGTCCTAGAGGGTTTTGCCAACATGCGCCTCAATGTATCGGGCTCTGCCGCGTGCCCGGTCGTTGTGTTTGACACGTGGCAACAACTGACCGGGCAAGCGCTATTGGAGCGCTACGGTATGACCGAAATCGGCATGGCTTTGTCTAATCCCTATGAGGGTGACAGGCGTGCGGGTTACGTGGGTCAACCGTTACCCGGTATCGACGTGTGCTTGATTGATGAGGCGGGCAGTGTCGTGCAAGAGGAAGGCGTGTCGGGCGAAATTCGTATTCAGGGTGAGACGGTGTTCCTCGAGTATTGGGATAACCCCGAGGCAACTGCCAAGAGTTTTGTCGAGGGTTGGTTTTGCACCGGTGATATCGGTGTGCTGGAGGCAGGTTACTACCGCATTATGGGGCGCTCCTCGATCGATATTATTAAGTCCGGCGGCTATAAACTCTCTGCCTTAGAGATTGAGAACAAATTACTAGATCATCCGGCCATCGCTGAGGTGGCGGTGCTGGGTATCGAAGATCGAACTTGGGGGGAGGCGGTCGCGGCAGTAGTGGTCCTGAGGAGCGGCAGCGAGTTGACGCTTGCCGCGCTGAAAGACTGGTGCGACGGTAAACTCTCGGCGTATAAAATTCCTAAAAAATTGCTGCTGCAGGACGCGCTGCCACGCAATGCCATGGGTAAGGTGACAAAACCCGCGCTCAAAACGCTCTTTTAAACGCGGTTTTTTCTGCCCTCAGTCCGCTTGGGGTGAGCGGCCGGTCCCCTCACTGAGTTAGAGCAGGAGCCCATAAAACGCTCAACCGTCTGATTGAGGCGTTTCATGATTGGGTGATGAGGGCGCCTGCGGCCTGCTAGAGAGTACCCAGTAAGTCATGCCAGACAACAGCAGGGCGGGAAAGACCTCGTGCAAGGACTGCCGGAGGTCTGCGGCGATCCAGGCGATTAACGTGCTGACGCCGATGATCATCGACCCCAGCACAGCGGCGGCTGTCCCTTTGTGCCAATAAAGACCGAATACGACGGCAGGAAAAAAGCAGACCGCATAGAGGCTGCCCGAAAAGATGGTGATCTCCACAATGTCCCCGGGCGGGTTGAGTGCCAGCACTGCGGCGACGATGGAAAAACTAACCACGGCTGTTCGCGTCCAGAGTAGCTCTCGTGAGCGCTGCCTAAAGGGCGCGACGAGGTTTTTATACAGGGTAGACGCGGCAACTAACAGTACGCTGTCCATGGACGACATCGCAGCTGCAAGAATCGAAACGATGAGGAAATCAGTCGCCCATATCGGGAAGACAGCCGGGTCGTTCACCAGTGAGGGTACGATTAAGTCCGTGTCAGTGACCTGGGTCAATATGGCGTGAGCGTAGATTCCCACGGGAAAAAGGCAAGCCAGTACGATGGCAAGGCCAATGGTGGCGATCCACTTGCCGCGACGCACCGCGTCGTCGTCTTTCAACGCGTAAAAGCGCGAGAGTTGCCGCGGGTCTGCCAGCAGTTTCAGAGCCCCCGAGAGTGATATGCCCAGTAGGACAGCAAATGGGATGCCGCCGTTGAGCTCAAACAGAAACGCCTTGTCAGGCAGTGATCGAAGTTCAGTAATCACTCCAACGCCCCCAGCCGCGCGCGTGACAAAATAAAAGATTATGACGCTGCCCAGCAGCATGAGCATTCCTTGAAGCACATCGGTTCTGACGACTGAAACAAACCCACCAATGGAGGTGTACATCACGACAATTACCAGCGTGATGCCGACACCCGTTTCGTAGGGGACATTGAGAAACATCTGAAACAGATGCCCGGCTCCTTTGAAAATAGCGAGGAGATAGAGCAGGCTGGCAAAAACGATGATGATCGCTGAGCCTTGCAGCAGTGGATGCCTCGAAGTGGGGCGCTCTGGATTCAAGTAACGACTACCCAAGAAGTCGGGAATAGTGAGGGCATCCCACTCGGCCGCAAATCGTCGAAGGGGTGGCCCGATCCAGCGCCAAGACGCCCAGCTGAATAACACCAGCAGTATCGCCATACTGAACCAGGCGATGCCGTATTCGTAGCCCTTTCCTGCGTGGCCTATATAGGTATTGGTTGAGGCAAAGGTGGCAAAAAAAGAAATGCCGACGACCACGCCGCTCATCTCCCGATTGCCGACGTAATAGCCAGCCATACCCTGGCTGGCTTTGCTGCCTAAATAAGCGTTGTGAAAAAGGAGGGCGGTATAGCCGGTGAGCAACACCACAGCAAGCCAATGTTCATTAATCCAGAGCATGGCAAGTCTTAGCATCTAGCGTCGTGATGACAGAGGAGCCAAAGTATCTCAGAAAAGTGTGTTCGGTGGTGGGCATAACCCGTTCGGCACAAAAACGAGGTTAACCCGCCGTTGATCGAGACACGCAGGAGGCGCGAAGGCCCCACCTGTCGACAGATCAGTACCACGTTGAATCGGTCTCGACGCTGATGCTGCCACGACACGGTGGACGGCGGTTTTATGCTGCGATATCCCCTTCGGTCTTCCGCATTCCCACGGGCCAACTCTCCCGACCTCTGTTGAACTCATCGGGGGGCGCGGCGCCGCGCATTTCACGATCGAAGCGTCTGGTCCTGAGGTGGTATAGCAATCTCTTTAAAAGATGTTAACGTGCCGCCTGATGCATCGATCAATCGACAAGAAAACCAAAACAACAATCAAAACAACAATAATGCGAGCGTAAAAACCGTGGTGACAAAAAAAAAGAGGGCGAGTCGAACGCCCTCAAGAAAGCCGGGTATCGAACGATACAGTCGTATTATTGAGGCGGCAGAATCCTTAATTTGCGAAGCCGGATCCCTAGACGGCCTGACCCTCGACCTCATCGCAAAACGGGCTGAGGTGCCGAGGGTGTCGCTCTATTATTTTTTTGATTCGATTGACGCGTTAGTCGATGCGCTATACCAAAAGGGTTCTGAGGAAATGCTCGCCGAATTTCCCGACCCACCGCCAGAGTTTGGCTGGCGAGAGCTGCTGCTCCTGTATAAGAACAGTGCGCGCGAGTTTTACCTCAAAAACCCAGCAGCAATGATAATCAGCCTATTACCGACTTCTGTGGAGGCCAAGAACACGGTAGTCCGAGATTTTGGCCAGTCGTTGCACGCGCTGTTTGTCGAGCGTGATCTGATGCCTAACAGCCGTGAGGCCATGAGAGCTTGCGAAATCCTCAACGGCCTCATCGATGCCGTATGGAGTAAATCGTTGCTTGAGGAAGGGACGATTACGCCGACCTACGACAAAGAGGCGGAACGGGTAGTGCTGTCGTATATGGCGAGTGTACTCGAGGCCTAGATCGACGTTGGCGTTGACTCGTTGTGGCGTCGGGCTTGCCGGACGAGTCGGGTGTTAGTCACCTACCCATGACCTAGCCGGTCGCGGCGCCAGTATCGTTGACCAACGCAATGCGCTGTCTGGGCTTTTGCCACCAGAGAACCCGTTTGCAGCGTTGCTCCGGGTACCCCCCCTTTTTTTGGTTTATCCACCGTGCGAGCGTTTTTAAAAACGCCTCCGTGCCTTTTGTGCAGAAAGCGGCAGTCTTTCCAACCTATGTTGACTAATTTGCGTCAGCTAGTCTATAACGCCTCCCTTAGACACACTTGTCCCGAGGCCTGAGTTGCCGCGGGCCCGCGCTGGTCACTGGAGGCTAAGTCATGCAGCAATTACCTCATCTTCTCGGCTCATTGATTCGCAATGCCGTAGTGTGCACGCTACTGTTTGTCGGGCTGATTGCGGCTTCGACCGCACAGCAGCAGGACGAGCAGAGCTCGCAAACGGTCGTCGCCTCGGGCGGTGATGAGGGCGCTACAGAGGGTGCGCCGGGTTCCGATGCTGCGGCGCAGGCGGCAGCTGCTGATGCGATCGCGCAGAAGCTGTCCAATCCCGTCGCCGCCCTGATCAGCGTGCCCATACAAATTAATTATGACGACAACTACGGCCCTACCGACAAAGGTTCCGTTTGGCGGACCAATGTCCAGCCCGTTATCCCGATCTCTCTTAACGATGACTGGAATATGATTTCACGGACCATCATACCGGTCGTTAAACAGTCTGATGTGCCGTTACCGGGTATCAGTGAGAGCGGTATGGGGGACATTGTTCAGAGCCTGTTCTTCTCTCCTAAGAAGCCAACCGCAGGTGGATTAATCTGGGGCGTAGGTCCGGTGCTGAACCTGCCAACGTCAACCAAAGACTCGCTTGGGCCAGAAGCTTGGGCCGCCGGCCCGACAGGGCTAGTGCTGAAGCAGAGTGGGCCGTGGACTTATGGCGCGCTAGCAAATCATATTTGGTCGTTTGCGAAAGAGGACAAAACAGAGATTAACGCGTCTTTTGTTCAGCCTTTTGTGTCTTATATAACGCCTAAAAAACTCACTTACTACCTCAATACCGAATCGACCTACAACTGGGAAACGAAAGATTGGTCTGTGCCGATAAACTTCGGTGCTAATCAGTTGATGAAAGTGGGCAATCAGATCATGCAGGTGGGCGGCGGTTTACGCTACTGGGCTGAGTCGAGCGAGTTCGGACCTGAGGGCTGGGGCGTTCGGCTGAACATTATTTTTGTATTCCCAAAGTAATACTGATTTAGTGAGCCGTATCACTCACTATGCGATAGCACACCCCAACGAATAGAGCGTTGACAATAACCTTGTCTGAGTCATAGCGTCCCGGATCACGCGCGTGTCGTTTTTTGCATGATCTTTGACTCCCAAAACGCGACTGCAGTCGCTACGATGACCGAGACAATGGGTAGGGAGGTTTTTATGCCGTCAGTATCGCGTCGATTTGTACTGAAGTCGCTGGCCAGCGGTGTCGCG
>ERZ767114.399-NODE-399-length-24783-cov-6.438679_pt1 | contig 24783 bp, 27 predicted proteins | sample MGYA00374952_ERZ767114 | MGnify/ENA primary metagenome ERZ767114 (study PRJEB28939, sample SAMN06267156) | marine metagenome | isolation source: Columbia River Estuary | place: USA:Columbia River Estuary, USA | collected 2012-05-05 ...
TTACAATACGGTAAACTTTCACGTACAATTCGGTTAGAGCTTTCTCTTCCTATCCAAGAACGTTCGTGTGATGGTTCGGCTATGATAGAGTCGTGTAGAGCTGAGTATGATAGATTAATCGAGCAGTCTCCACCTCTTCCGTATGCTATCATTCAAGCGTTCGAAAAACAATTCCCAGACGATTCCGAATTTTTTAAACCGGAGATCATGCATATCCAACCTATCGACATGTTCATTTCAGAAGATGAAATGCGCTTCGAATTACAGAAAGAGCTTGGAGCTATGCGAAGCGGTGATTCTACCCCGACTAATAGTGTATCGGTAGTTATAGAATCTGAGAAAGACGCCTAGTTAAGTATGCGATCATAACAAATAATATAACATTAAAGATTGCAATGCATATCAAATAAGGAAAAACCTTTCGTTTGATTGGTTCTAATATCCTTGCCTGAAGTGTATCATTCTCTAAAATAATATCTAAAGCTTGATCAGTAAAGTCCTCGGCCATGGACTCTTTCATTAAAATAATACCACAAAAAAAAGAAAGACCCCCAACGCTTCATCATCGCGAAATCGAATTACTCGAGAAATATATATCGCAAGGGCATAACGTTTTCATATGTGGTCCCACTGGATATGGTAAAACTTTTATTGTTGATACGATACTTAATCATACGAATACTATAGAACTGCATTCCGAACTTTTTCAAAAAAAGAGTTCTTTTATGAGCTTGATAGGTGATACTTCGTATCACATTCTCATAGACGGTTACGATGCATCTGTTCATGGTCATAAACAGATAATAGATAAGATATCCGAACGAAATGAAAAGATTACACATGGATCCGTCGTGGTGACATCAAACTCTATACACGTGTTGCCGAATTTCAAACTTATTATAATTCCTAGACGTACACCCGACACTATATCTTCTCTTGCATGTGATAATCCTCGAGCCAGGTTATCTGCCGATAAATGTAATGGAAATATTAGGAATTTTTACGATTATTTAAATTTTTCTGATGAAAAGGATATATTTAAAAGTTCAAAAGATATTGTAGTCGATATATTATGTCGAAAGGGTGGATCATTTGATATTTCGCAAACGGTACACGAACATGGTCATGTTTGTGATGTTATACATGGAAACTATTTATCATGTGAAAATAGTAATGTATATGAAATCATAGAATCCCTGTCTATAGCTGACGTATATGATACCGTAATGTACAAGGGAGATTGGAACTGCATGCCGTATTACATTGCATCCGGAATGGCTGTACCTAAATATAATATAGGAGAACCGATGAAATCAGAGAATATTCAACCTGGAAGTACATGGACTAAATATGGGAATTTTAAAATGCGTCATAATAAGTTGAAAGGTATACAGGCTAGACATACAACTAAATTGGGTCCCGACGAGTTATCTCTTCTTAGAAAATACGCTATCAGCGGTATTCTAGATCCTTTAATCGAATATAAACTTACACCACTTGACTTCGATATTATGAATCACCTTGCTGTTGGTAACAAACTGAAAGCGACCGAAGTTGCAAAAGTTAAAAAGAAAATGCGAGTTATACTCAATGAGTAATTCTGATAGCGACAACGATGAAACTATCAATGATAACGTCAGAGTAATTGGATGTGATATTTATTATTACGGAGAAGTAGATCGTCCTACCAGTCTCGAGTTTATCCAAGAATTCAAAAAACTCGAGGTCGATTTACTTAAAAAGTCTATAGATCTAGCTGGATACAAGCCACTGATTAGGATTCATATTCATAGTGAAGGCGGTGACGTATTTTCTGGTTTAAGTATGATGGACACTTTAAAAAATTCGAGGGTGAATGTGGAGTGTATAGCTGAAGGTAATTGCTGTAGTGCTGCGACATTTATTCTTATGGGTGGAACAAAGAGGTCTATGGCTCGCCATGCGTTTATTTTGATACACCAACTTTCAACTGGTTTTTTTGGTAAATACCAAGAACTCAAAGACGAAATGAAAACATGCAAAAAAATAATGAAAACCATCAAAAAAATCTACAGATCAGATACGGATATCCCCAAAGAAACTCTAGACGAATTCATGACCAAAGATGTATACTTGAACTTGGATGATTGTGTTAAATATGGGATCGTTCACGGGTCTGCGTAACTTTGACATTTCGTCTATATAACAAAATCACACCTAAGATGATCATCCCAATACTGATTGTATTCATATTCATTTGAATTGTAGTTAACGGAGGAGGCTTAAGTCGCTCCATCCTTTCGTAATTTACTACTGGTATCATTCCTACTAATATGAATACAATTTTTACTACCGATAAAAACAACAAGAAGCGCTACCTCGACATCCGTGTTGAAGAAATCAATGATGTCTGGTGCATCGTCAAGGCAACTGGTCATGTTGGAGGGAAGGAAGTTACATCCATGACTGAAGTACCCCTCGGTTTCGAGAGTGCGACGAAGCGTGCAAAGACCATGTGGAAGAATGCAAACACCAAGGCTACCACAGTTCTTCCTATGCTGGCGAACAAATGGGAAGATCGCAAGAAGTACATCTCCGAACCGTTTTACGTGCAACCCAAGCTCGACGGTGTTCGTCTTCTGGTTTCTAAAGATGGTGGTATCTCGAGAACCGGTAAGATCATCCCCGGAACTGAGATTCTTGGTAAGGGGCTTGAGGCTGGTCAATACGTCGACGGAGAGGCGTTTGACCCCAATCTTACCTTCGAGGAACTTACGAGCACGTTCAAGACTAACCCCCTGAAGCTCAAGTTCCACGTGTTCGATTTCTTTGATCTCAACGCTGAAGCATTCGCTCGAGACAAGATGACGTTCGAGCAACGATGGGAGTATGTCAACGATTCTATCTACAATCCATATTACGAATATGTCAAAACGACGCTCGTAAAATCCAAGAAGGATCTTCCTCTCATGCATAAGAAACATGTTGCAGAAGGCCACGAGGGTACCATGATTCGCGATCGCTTCAGTGTATACGAAGTTGGACAGCGAAGCAACTATCTTCTCAAGCACAAGGATTTCCAGACTGAGGAATATGAGATTATCGGGGCCACGACTGGTCATGGTCGAGATGCAAACTGTGTCGTTTGGACCTGTAAGACAGAGGAAGGCAAAATCTTCAGTGCTCGTCCCGAGGGTACATTGGAGGATCGCGAGTATAAGTACGCGAACAGGGATCAGTTCATCGGTAAGATGCTCACCGTTCGGTTCCAAAACCTAACAGATAAGAATGTTCCCAGATTCCCGATCGGGGTTGCGATTAGAGACTATGAATAAATTGTTATAAATATGTAAATGAATCGAATTGCTATTGACGTTGATGAAGTTCTCGTACCGTTTGTTAGACCCATGGCTAAGTTCAAAAAGCTAAAAATGCCAACTGAAAAATGTAGATACGTGTACCGAGAAATGTTTGAAATAACAGAACCCCAATCCCGGAAGATGGTAAGAGAATTTTATGATTCCGAGGTTTTCGAGGCACTCCAGCCTATCGATTCTTCTCAGGCAGTTCTTCGACTCATGCGACCGTACGTAGATAAGATGTATGTCGTCACTGGTCGCCACGATTGTGTTAGAGAGAAAACTGAAGACTGGTTAAATTTTCATTTTCCGGGTGTATTTGATGATGTTATTTTGACGAATAGTTTTACGACTTATGAAATACAGAAATACGATATATGTCACGCCCTTAATCTCGATACGATCATAGACGACAACGATACGACGTGTGGTATATGTAAACACTGGAACATGGATGCCTTTCACTTTGCGGGGTACAACGGCGAGGAATATGAATGGTGTACGAGAGATGACATAAGTGTTTTGAGTTGGGCGGACTTGTATAAGAAGCTACCCCAGAGGTTTATGGAATAAAATCTCAGTTGATAATAGATGTCTCGAACGGTAACTATTACTAAGACTGGTACCACACCCAAGACTGCTTCACCCAAAATTACACAGAATGCAGCGATTGGTAGAATGTTGAATAATAAGCTGGATATCAAGTCCAAACGCGAACAGCTCGCGAATACGTATCTTACTTTCACGTATGAAATGCGAGATAACTTACCCCGGAGGATATTTTGGAGGTATGTTATTCTCATGCTTTTATCCATTGATAAAATTGCGGGTGTATCGTCAAATGATGAAAAGTATTCACAGTTATTCGAACAGACTAATTCTTTAAACGGTACAGTTCCCATAGATATCCAAAATACGTGGGCCCGTAAATTCGAATATATTGTTAAAAACGCGAAAGGTATTTCTTCATCCACCACGAAGAGTTTAAACTCGATGCTTAAATTTTAATCTAGGACATTAATATATGTCGTGTTCCGATAAACCGATATTCGTCATTATAAAGGAAACCTCTACAGGATATTCCTTCGATAATGACGTCACATACAGTAGTCCATTCGCCAAGCATGTATTATCACAGCCAGCGGATATGACTCACCCATCATTGGTCGTGACGAGCTCATGGGGGTTGAACAGGAGTATCACACAGATGGCGACCGGTAATGCTGGATTTAGTATCTTACAGAAAGCGAAGAAGAATGAAAATTTTGTAAAAAGTTACGGTAATAATAGCAGAAAAATTATTGGTTTGATTGATAACGGAACCCGTGGATACAAGTTAGCTAGAACAGCTCCTTTAAGTGGTAATGCTCCGTCTGTTATGGAATTGACTAATCTACTTAAATCTATATCCAATTCCGGTAAGAACATAAAGGTTCGCGGAAGTCCTTTAGAATATAAAAGGTTACTCGACTATTTTCAGTTCTTGTTAGTGTCCAAAGTTCAAGCCAGGGATTTATTTTTAACTCGTCCGAATAATGTTCATATCATGGACGACGTAAATGATCCATCCAAGGATGTTACACTAGAGGAGGCATATCTCAGTATGTTCGAGCAGGAATCGTCTAATCGTACCATGTATAATAGTGCATATTTCGTTACTATGGATAGAGTAGCCGCTTTAGCGGCCGTAGTGCGACAAATTCCTACCATATATCAAACGGTCAAACCACAAAATTACTATGATGTACCAACGGGTAATGTAAATAGAATAACCAAATTTTTAGAGTCCAAAATAAAGACGGCCAGGAACGCTTTTGAAATTCCTAACCGAAATACACCGATGAAGAATCATCCTAATAGGATGCAAGAGTTGATAACACCGGAGGGTAAACCCATTATCACTAAAGGACCCTTGTTTAATTGGTTCTTAGATACTCGAAATATACAAAATAAAGGTAATCGGGAGGTGGGTACAAATTTCCATAAGTTTTCCGCAGATACAAAGGCGCTCATTTTGTTTTATTGGGTTTTCGCGTATCCATCCGGTACCCACACTACGAACTTACCTTTCATAGAAGCATTTCTCAGTATTTTAGACACATTTCACGATTTTACTGGCGCGCGTGCGACTGGGACCTTCAAAAATATCATAGGTACCGATAACACGCGGAATATCTTAAAGAAAATAGATGCCGCCCAACTCAAATTAAACGATTTTAATATCAACAAGGCGCATAAAACGCTAGTTAAATTATTGGGTACGGATATTTATCGTAAATCGAGAAAAGGTTATAATACACCTTTAAAAACCATCATATCGAACGCAAATAAACGCGGATTAAGCGCCGACGATAAAGTTGGGCGAATGTTATATTTTATCACGAGTATGTTAGGAAGTGACTCGGGATCACTTGTGCAGGCGTGTGAAAAATTATCACAAGAAATACTACTTCATCTCGCGGATAATGATCCTATTTATGAAAGGCCTAAAACGTTTGTGTTTGGCGAAGGGCGTAATAAATTATGTGATAAACTCGACCGTGAAGGCGCTTGTTTAGTTGTAGACGCTATAAATGGTAGTATACCACCGTGTCTAGCTAAACATTCGGTTTACCATAACGTGGGTGTACTTGATCCCGCGACGAGATCTATACTTTCGTGGAGCGAAGTTGATGGTAATCAAGGTTGTGTAGATGGTGCAAAAGAGAAACTGCGTCAAAGAAAATTGCGATTCCAACTTAGACAAAGACAAAAGCAGATATTTCGAGAAAAAGCCGCGAAAGAGCGTATTAAGAAAGGACAAGAGACGAGAGCACGAACGATACGAGAAGAGGCTGCTGCCGCGGCTGCTAGTAAGGCTGCTAAAGCGGCAGCCGAGGCCAAGGCTAAGGTGGGGCGAGAAGCTCGAGTGGCGGCGAGAGAGGCGGCTGAAAAACGTAAGAGAAATAACAATGCATCACCCACTAAAAATACAAAAGCCCAAACCCCGGTTGTAAAACGTAAGAGGAATAACAGTGCCTCATCTAAAAATACAAAAGCCCAAACCCCGGTTGTAAAACGTGAGAGAAATAACAATGCATCACCTAATAAACGACCCACTAAAATCGCTAAGTCTACGTCATTTAAACCACCGCGGGGCAATATGAGGATGAAAATCCCCTCGAAATCAGCTACACCGGCTAGACAAAATTCCCCCAGACCCCCTAGGTCTATGAGGGGTGAGTTAACACCCGTACCCGAGTCGAAACCAATCACGGAGTCGGCATCGGCCAGACCACAGACACGAGCAGAGAGTGCGTTGCGCTTCGAGCGAGCCGCACCTGCTTCGGCTGGTACTCGCTCGGCTTCTCGTCGCACACTCAGCACTGCTCGATAATTATATTGGATTACGATAGATGAACAACGAGAAGAGTAAGTTGCGGACAAATCTCAAAAATTTATATGGTAGTTATCTTAGTAACAGGGAAATAAATAAGTATGTGAATCGGTATAAACCCGGAAGCAACAATGCATTAAAAGTTAAGGCAGATGCTTATCAACAAGCCTATTCGATCTATACTACACGTAATTTGGTTAACTTTGCGACCAAAATAAAAAATACATATCCAAAGGCGCCATCTTGTCCTTCGGGTGTGAAGCCTCTAGGAGTGGGTGGTGCTGGACTTGGAGGCGCAGCGGGACTTGCGGGGCGTGCGGTGAAAGGAGGAATTACTGCTGGCGCTCGAAAAGCGAGGAATACGGTGAGTCGGACTGCGGGGGGAGTGAGGAATGCGGTGGGTCGGACTGCGGGGGGAGTGAGGAATGCGGTGGGTCAGGCTTATCAACGAGTTGCGAATGCGTGTAGACGAAACCCATCTTCTAAGAAATGTAAGTCCAAAACTGCGCCAGCTCGCCGGAGATCAGGCCTCCGTCAGAACCCTCGACAGACGCAGAGGTACTCCCCTAACACCTAAGTAAACCCCCAATATATAAAAAGATACAAACATGAACACCCTAAATGAGACTTTCAAAAACGGCGCGGCCATCGTGAGTCTCATTTGGAGCGTAGGAAAAATGCAAGATTGGGTTAGGTGTAATCAGTATTAAAGCGTAGAGCCGTTGAATAAATACAAAATGTTTACCATCACATGTTCTAAGGTACCGTCGTCCCGTGTTCCAGTTTTTGAGACCCCCACTGAGCAGGCAAAAGCTCGGATAGCGAAGGCTGCAAATAATAATAATAAGAAGCGTAATAGACACTGGCGTCAACACGTGTATTCACATCCTTCACAAGAAGAAATCGCGAACAGGGCACTTAGTAAAGGCGCTGAGAGAATTAGGGAGATGGAAATAGAAATCGAAAGGTATAAACAAGTGAACACAAAACTAGAGAGACTCGCTAAATGGAATCTTCGTTCATCTCATTCCTCACTAAAAACTTCCGAAGAAATGCTACAACTGCTTCAAGATACGTTCGGTGACGAGGCTTTTGAGAAGACTGAGGATGAGAAGTAACTCCATGTGTGTTAGATCCGTTGTACGTCATGCATACAGCTTCATCTTCATCTTCATCTTCAATAAATCCGAGAATAGATTTATACATTGATATTTAAACGTTTCTATGCTTTAGTTGCATTTAAATGAACCTAAGTCGTCACGTAGATTTGTAATATTTAAGTAAAGATGTTCGCACTCAGACAACCCGCCTTTCGACCCACCCCCTTCCGCTTCAAGCCTAAGGTTAAAAAATCCGTAGCCAAGAGTTACTACGCACTCGATTATAGCAACAGTACAGTACTCGAAAAAGTTTCTAATCACGATCTTTTTCATGTCATAGCATTTCATAAAGCTGGACATGAAGAAGGAATTTATTCAATTACGGATACAGATGCAAATGATATCCCTCAACACTTTATCGTAGCGTTCGTAACATTTGACGATGCGTATAGGTACAAAACGCTTCTAGAAGCTGAGATGGACTCATATTCACCTTATATTCAATATGCATCAAGATTTGAACTCGACCACGCGTGCAGTGTTGGGGGATATCGTTGTAGGGTCGTAAATAAAGGGGCACTCATCACTCCACCCATGAGAACTGTAAAACTGACTGATTGGGAAATTCGTCAGTCTCTCATAGATGGTAATTGGTCTGTTGCACCTAAACCGGGGAATCATCGTGAATAACAATGGATTCTAAACTATTGGAACGACTCATGATAGGAGAAAGTCCGCTGATGATTGGATCTCTCTTCTGTGCACATGAATGACGTTCCATAGAAGCGACCGTATTAAATGTAGACCAACACGTGTTACAACGAACAGTGTTATATCCCCTGTTAATACAAGTATTAACCTGTTCCGTTGAATGGTATCCCATATGGTTTATCAAACCCTGCATATCGGAGAATACGGAGCCACATAATTCACACGAACAGTCGAAGGGATGTGTGTATGCATCCGGTAGTCTCTTGTAGCGTTTTTTAAATAAAAAGTCTAAACACATATACTTCCCTGATATATTATTAAGTGTGTTTTTCTGTAAATTGATAATCGGGATACATGTATCGTAATTTTTGTTTTTGAAACATAAATACGGTTACCTTTTCGTATACAGACATTGTTTCCGTTTTGAAAACAACAGTCCGTGCACTGTGATCGACACGAACTTCCATACCGTACGCATTCGGATATTCTGGGGTGTCATCTGGTAAAATGTCGTATAAATGTCTTTTTGCACGTTTATCGTCGAATAGTAGATCCTCGGAAAGACTAGTAGTAGATTGTGGCCGTACATGGTTTTGTAAAAGGGTTATGCGTCTTAACGCTGGACCAATGCGTATTGTATTCATCTTACATATTTAACGCGAGTATTTTTTAAACAACTTTTATGTTTTTGATGATAGCATTGTTTTTCTTAGCGAGTAGATCGATTATACCCGCTATACCTTCCAATATAAGAAGAGATTGCTGGGACATTACGACTATTTTGGCGAAGTTGGTTTTCGGTGACATATCGCCGTAGCCAACGGTACTCATGGTCGTAAACGAGAAGTACCATGGATCTAAATTACTGTCTGTAAATCCAAAGTCTTCCTTGTTAAACATTATTTTATAGACGAACCCATAAAATATGGTCGTCATGAGCATAAGAAATGGAATGAACATTTTATTATATACATATATATTAAATGTGGTTGACTTACTTTTTGTTGACCACTGTCCTGATACTCCTGTACATGGTTACTATAAGAAGAAATAGGGTTGATTATAAATGCTTTCTTCTTACGTTACCGACGTCTCACAGGAGACAAAGGAAATTTTTTAGACGATACGATAAGTCTATACCCATAGAAACCGTATATGGAACAGACACTAAGATCGTAGAGAATGCGGAAAAGTTTAAACGTATAGTTAAACCCGAATATTATAACGAAGCACTCAAATTGCATTACAATACAACCGAAAAGCGTCCAGATATTACATATTTTGATATGGGGGCTATAGGGTGTTACATGGGACACATGGAATGTTACAAAAGATCATTTTCGCAAGGTTTAAAATACGCCGTTGTATTTGAGGACAATGTGATCATTAAAAGTCCGGAATTATTTGATCAAATTCAAAACGTGATAGACGTAATGGGTGACGATTTTGAAATATGTTTCTTCCACTGTCTTTCTAGGTACCCCGAGGGGAGCGATAAGGGTTTAGAACGTGTAAAATGGATAACGAGTATGAAATGTTATTTAATTCATGTGGATAACATGCGTAAATATCACAAACATTTCTTTCCGATAGATAACCACGTAGATTTAAAACACGAAGATATAATAGCTCAAGGTGCCCGTGTATATTATAAAGACTTGCGCGAGTATATGAAAATAGACAGGTCGGGTCCAAGTACGATTGGACACAGCGATTGGGGTGCTAAGATGTATTTCTCTAGACAATATCCATCTATAACTACGAGAGTTCTTAAATATGGGTATTAAAGTTATGAAGCGTGTGTATTATAAATGAGTGTGAAAGAAGATGTTACATTTATATCGATGCCATACACCGAACGCGTTAAAATTTATAATGAACGGAAAAAATGTGCAACTGAAAAAGCTATGAACAGTGAAAAAATTCATTATAAATCTACTAGCGACCCCGAAAGGTTCAAAGAGTTTCTCGAGAAGCGACTCGAGTTATGGGACTCTCTTAAATCGAACGTGATCGAAAACGGACGATTGAAGAAAGGGTTTACGAACAGATACCACGAGAAGATGTACGATAAGACCAATGAGATCATACAGAATCTACCCTGTTAAGCTCGTCGTCTTGGTACGACATATCTTTACTTTTCCTTTTGCTCATATTTGAAAAAGCCCCTAACCATCTATTAACAGCTCGTTTTGAAGCGATAACAGAATTTGTTTCATCATTCACAACGATACTGAGTCCGTTGCATACATCGGGTTTATTGGGTTTATTGGGAAACTGAACCTGAAATGCTTGGATAGAAACTGCGGGGATGTCCGGTGCTTCATCTAACAGTCGATCATAATCTTCCCTACACTTCATTACGAATTCGACCACATTTGCCCTATGCCTTACATCTAATGACAGTTCCATATCAATATTTCTATAGAATTTGGACCATTGTACACACATAGCAGAATGCCCTTCTGAAAGACTTAAACTCTGACTAAACTTTGAGATACTCGTCAAAATCCCCCCCAATACATTCATGAAAGCAAAGAAATACTGAATGACCATTATATTGTTTTTGGTATCTTGAGATACATTTTCATTACCACTCGGATTTAATACTGCAAAACCACCGACACCTGTTATCGATGCAATTACAATCGAAGGGTATGCTAACCAGTCGTTTTGCTTCTTATAAAATAGACGAGAGTGATTATGAAGCCACCGATATCCTGCACCCTTTTCTGCCCAGCGTATTAGTAATTTTTCCTGTTTTTCACACCATAAACAGTTTACCTGTTCATCGAGTGAAGTTTTATCAGACATGGCCTGTACTTATGTTACGTTTAGATTATTCTGAAATTCGTATGCAGTTGAACGCGCCAATTTATCGACAAGTTCATTTTGCACGTTTCCATTATGAGCTTTTACCCAGCGCCATTCTACAATTTTTATAGACTGAACAAGTGTATCGAGAGTTTTCCACAGTTCTTTATTTTTTACAGCGGACCCGGATGCCGTGCGCCATCCGTTACGCTTCCAATTTTTTATCCACGAAGTGATTCCATTTTTCGTATAATTGCTATCTGTAAAAATACGCACTTCGTTAATGCCAATCTCAATTACCTTCTGCAACCCCCTCACAATTGCTGTCATTTCCATAATATTATTCGTAGTTTCCCGAGATCCACCGGTTAGTTTAAAATCTCGTGAAATGACGCCCCATCCCCCGGGCCCTGGGTTTCCGAGACAGCTACCATCTGTATAAATCTCAAACATATTATTACTTATCGTCTACTTTTTAAGATGAATAAAAATATACATAAAATGTATATGAAGTTTTTTAAGAAACCGACCATCGTCAGAACGATTGTAATCTCATTCATAGTTGCATGGGTTGTAGTCATATTTCACGCATTATTCCTCGCAAAGGATTCCGAATATGATTTCCCAGGTGAACAGCAACTCAGTGAACTTTTGACGAGTGCGTTTAAGAAAGATAAGAAAATGGAGAAAAAGAAACAGGAGATAAAAGAAAAACCTACATTAGCCAAGCAGGCTGAGGCGTATATTGAACTTGATTACGGCTTTTAAATCTATATAATAATAAGATGCAAGCTTTAGTAGTAATTGGCTGCGCTTTCACAATATCGGTGGTTATACCGATAACTCGTCGTTTGGCCGCACCCAGCCCAACTTTATCACGTCCACCTTCAATACCTCTCATAGCGGGTGAGGTAAGTTGGACAGAAATATCATCGAACCATCTTATTACAGCTGCTTTGAAAGATAGAATAGATAACCCAACGTACGTACCTGGGCCATCTGATTTTTTCAAAAGAGACCCACAGATTGTTCGGTGGGAGAGTGAACACCCTGTATTGAGTAAATTTTGTTTTCTTTGCTATGGATCGTCGGGAAAAAACATTACGTCAGCGTCTAAATATAGATTGAAATTTATAAATCTCACGAGTGAACGAGTAAAGTTTATAATAAAGCCTGTTCCAAAATCGTGTTTTTTAAAATTTTTTAGATTTGAATGTTGTATTCCCGGTCTCACCGGGGCAGGTAATGTCGCGTTCGAAGCGGATATACAAGAAACGGCACCTGACCCGAATGTCGCAAGACTTTCACCCATGATACCCGGTAACTTACCGGATATCATAGAATTTCCGATACCTAAAAAAACTGTATACGTAACACTCGTGTTAAATGACGTTCCCATTTTTGAAGATAGAAAGATGTCTCATTATGATACATTTATATGCAGAGAACACTTGGTGGGACGCGGGCGAAGTAGCTCGGAACATGTACTTAAAGGTGTATACACTAATTGAACTAAAATGGATTCACTCGAACAAGTTATAGAAGATTTATCATTTTTCAGAGATCTTATGATTGATAAAGATTATAAAATACGGCTTCGGTTTGAAGAATATAGATTTAAACTGAAGCAGTATTACGGTTTGAAACTTGCATTTGGATTATCTTTTATAGCCAATGTTATTTTAGGTACACATTTTGCATTCAGAGATGAAAATATAACTGAGCCTTACATGTTTAGAAATTTTACCGATACAACTTTTTAACAGAGACGCGTGCATTACCAAATGCTCGTTTTAAATATTCACAAGCTTTTGTACACTGACTTTCATTCGTACACGAAAAGAAATCCATACGTATCTTTTTATGTTCGGGCCACGTGTGCATAGAAAAGTGACTTTCTGCAAGTAAATATATAATTGTCATTCCTTGGGGTTTAAATTCGTGCATCATTTTATTCAACACGTTTGACTCGGAATATTGTAACGCGCCTTCACAAATACGTAAAAGTGCTTGATGATCATGTATCAATTCACCTGGTACATTATCAACGTCCACTATATAATGAACTCCTACATGCATTGGTTTGTGCATTAAGTGAAGTTTGATGATTACAACGAGAACTATGGCTAATATAACTACAGTGGATCCCCTGATATACATCCTATATTGAGGCTATATATTTATTTTGCTTGTCGGGTTCGTAATATTTTAATTCATGTTTTAACGATCGTAATTCATTATTGCGCATACGTTTATGATTGTAATCGGAGCACATAACGAATCCATATTTATCATTTCCGTATGTATACATCTTCCCATAATATGGTATGACGTATTGAAATACCCTCTGTAAATTTACTTGTATTTCCCTGACCTTTTCTTGTTCATCTATCGAATCCTTTTTGTTTATAAATCCATTTTTAATTAGTATTCCATTTGAGGTTAACTTTCTTTTACATACTTCAAAAAATTTATTAGTCTCTAAAGGAGAATTATTATTATTGTCTTCAGTTGAATCTACAATTATTAAATCGTATTTTCCATTTGAGAGTTCGTGGATGGTTTTGGATGCATCGCCTATTTTGATAGAAACCCTAGAATCATTTTCATATGCTTTGACTTTAAAATATTTTTTACTCGCTATAATAACGTCGTTATCCAATTCAAGTACAGTAACACTTTCGACGCTCTTATATCTCATAATTTCTCTCAATGCCATGAGATCTCCCCCACCCACTATGACAACATGACGCAGATTTTTTATGTAATATGCGGGAAAATGTGATATCATTTCGTGATAAACATATTCTTCCCCTTTACAGAATTGAATTTCGTTATCCAAAATCATACATTTATCAACACCATATTCATTTAGGTTATAGTCTAAAACACGAATTCGTTGATATTTATTACGTTTATCGAGTAACTTTCTGGCTCCGACGATTCTATTCAAAAAGTCGACATCTGTCTCGAACCATAATATCTGAAAGATTATGACTAATAGAATCAGTAGAATGATGCCAATTATACGTTCATCCATATATATTATCATATATAAAGATTTTGAACGTATTCCTAATAGATGAAGCTTCTTATCAAGAAGCTATCAGATGATTCTATTATTCCTACACGGGCCTCCCCTGGATCTGTTGGATATGATTTATACAGTACCATCGACATGTTCATCCCTCCATTAGAGAGGGGTATCGTAAGTACCGGTATTGCAGCTACCATTCCCATGGGTTGTTACGGTAGAATTGCTCCCCGTTCCGGTCTGGCCGTAAAATTCGGTATTCAGACTGGGGCGGGTGTGATTGATCCTGATTACACCGGTGAACTAAAGGTGATCCTGTTTAATCAGGGTGGTCAACAATTTGAAATTAAAAAGGGAGATAAGATTGCCCAACTTATTATGGAAAAATGTGAACTCCCTCTCATCGAGGAAGTTATGGAAATTGGTGATACCGAGCGCGGAAACCGTGGCTTCGGTTCATCTGGTTAACCGTAAATAATATAATACATATGAGTATTTAGTTACCGAAAGCAACTCCGCCCATACCGTCTTTTATCTTTAATATGTTATAATTGACGGTATATGCACGTACAATTGTACCATTCCTAGTACCCCCTTTAAGTACCAATTTAGCGCTGTCGATACGACTGAAATTTAAACTACCACTGGGCTGCGATCGGTTCAGTGTTAAACAAAATGGCCATGTAAAAGTAGACACGGTACTTAAGGCAGCTGGAGGAAGCACTGTACAATGCATCTCGGGAACAACGTTGTGATGATAAATCGCGCTCATCTCTTCAAATAGAGGGGTTCCGTTGATGTATAAAGTAGAAGTATCGAATGTGAAATTAGTGTCCCATTGCTGATTATCGGCCTCCGACGATACAACGTGAACAGCCTTGCAGGGGTGATTGAAATATGTTAGATCTACGTCGGTGTCTGTGGGAGTCATGGGTTGAAATTGTGTCTGGGTAATAAGAATTTCGTGGTCCTGTTTGACTATAAGTTCGCGTTCATCGGTATCTACGTATACGTAAGTGCCGTAAACTTTGGGGGCAGCAAGACCGGCACGGGTCATACTAGACCTGCAACGAATGCGTAACTCTACCTGATGGAATTGGAGTGCGGTGAGAGGAAGAGATTTGGTCCAATCCTCTGAGAAGAAGAATGGTAAGACATAATGATCACATCCAGCAGCGGTGGTACCATATGCATTTTCTGGAATTTCATCTAGAGTTACAGAGCATGACGCCTTAGCCTGATCCTGTTTGTATAGTAAGTTGTGTACACCCTGGATGAATAAAGAATCAAGGCGAGTAACCTCTTGACCACCGATCCACAAAGAAAACTCAGTTGTACTGGGATCGTCCCTGCTAAAAAATCCATTGTTGTTGGCGTCGGTGGATGAAATCTGTGGACCTTCAATCCATATGTAACTTAAAAGGTCACCCTTAGTTCGAAGAGGAATTACTACTTCGTTACCGGCTCCAAATGTACCCACGTAATCAAGGCGCTCAGGCTTGATCGAAAAATTCGTATGACGTTTATAATTTTGGTGGAAAAATGACACTTGAGGTGACCCGGTAATGAATACATCCTGGGCTCCCTTTGACACGAGGTCAATCAAAGCAGCTGACATTTATTAGTATATGATATTAAAAATTTACCGCTATAACGAATTATGGTACAGTTCCACGTTTTAACATGGGACGCACGTGACGAAGATCACCAACATATAATCAGGATGTTTGGAAAAACTATCGAGGGAAAATCTGTATGTGTGACTACACCCTTTAAACCATACTTCTTCCTGAAAGTTCCTGCTAATATGAATGCGGCTGATACAATTAAACACGTGACGGATATATGCCCAGATATAGTTCGCTGTGATGTAGTTACAGGGAGAGACATGGAAGGATTTCAGAACGATGAAAAACGATCTTTTATTCAAGTTACATGCAACAACCTATTGTCTCGACGTTTTATAAGTAATAAGTTGAGAAAGACCAATAAAGACACACTTAAAAAAGCTATGGCTCAGATGAAACAAAAAGAATGCGATGTTACCTTAGCCGAGGAACGTACTAGACGTCTTTCTGAGGAACACGAAAGATTCGCTGGAAGCAAACAGGTTGAATATTTACGTGGAATTTTAGAGCGATCTAAAAAAGACGTGACTAAAGTCGAGGCTGTAAGTTCTTTGCGACTATACGAAGCTAATTTGGACCCTGTTTTACGATTCATGCACCGAACAGGTATTCAGTCTACTGGATGGGTAAATACAGGCTTACTGAATGACGACGGAACACCTACATGTATACAAAATTCTCATGCATTGGTAGACATTGATCTATACTGCGCACATTGGAAATGTCTTAAACCGTATGGAACGACAGATGCGGCACCTTTTGTTATGGCTTCACTCGATATAGAATGTTATAGTTCAACGGGTAAGTTTCCAGATCCACAGGTCCCCGGTGATGTATGCTTTCAGATCGCGATATCGCTCCTGAAATTCGGTGATTCCGAACCATTCGAGAAAATTTGTTTTTGTTACAAGCAAACAGATACCAATCTAGAAGGTTCTATTATAAAATCGTATAATACGGAAAAAGACATGCTAATGGCTTTTAGTGAATATTTACGTGAAAAGGATATTGATATTATAACAGGTTGGAATATTTTTGGTTTTGATTTGGAATATATTATAGAGCGCGGGATTTATAACGTTTGTCCACTTATCTTCTTTCAGATGAGTAAGCTCAAGAATTATACATGCGAGCTACTGAAGAAGAAGCTCTCTTCGAGCGCTCTCGGGGATAATGAGCTGAAACTCGTGCCTATGCCTGGAAGATTTATCTTCGATCTATTTCATGAAGTAAAGCGTGAATATAAACTTGACTCGTATAAACTTGATAATGTGTCGAAATTGTATCTTGGAGACAACAAAATAGATATGTCTCCAAAAGAAATGTTTCGTCGATTTGAAGAAGGAGATCCCGTAAAGCTGAAGGAAGTTGCTGAGTACTGTATTAAAGATACATTATTACCTCATAGACTTGTAGATAAATTGTGTACATTCGTCAACTTGTTAGAGATGGCAAAAGCCACGTGGGTACCGCTGTCATATCTCGTGGAAAGGGGTCAGCAGATTAAGGTATTCAGTCAGCTGACAAAAAAGGCTCGTGAGATGGGGTTTAAGGTTCCTACATATGAATATGGTCACACGGATAATACGGGATACGTGGGGGCTACTGTGCTAGAAGCACAATCAGGTGCATATTATACACCTATCACAGCCCTCGATTTCGAAGGTCTGTATCCATCTATCATGATGGCTCACAATCTTTGCTATTCTACGCGGGTATTGGATAAGAAGTATATGGATATTCCGGGAATCAAATATGAAAAATTCGGTGATCATGTCTTTGCCCAAGATGTACCTAGTATTCTTCCGAGTATTCTTATAGAGCTTAAGGCGTTTAGAAAACAGGCAAAGAAGGATATGGCTAGAGCCACCGGTGCAATGAAACAAATGTATAATGGTAAGCAGTTAGCATACAAAATTAGTATGAACAGTGTGTATGGATTTACCGGGGCATCAAAGGGTATTCTTCCCTGCGTGGCTATTGCATCGACGACTACTATGAAAGGTCGAAGTATGATTGACGAAACAAAAGCATACGTTGAAAAGCATTATCCGGGATCTATCGTACGTTATGGGGATACAGATTCGGTCATGGTCGAATTTGATGTACAGGGGCGAACAGGAAAAGATGCTATTGAGTATAGTTGGGAATTGGGTGAGAAAGCTGCAGGAGAATGCACGAAGCTTTTCAAGGCTCCGAATAATCTTGAACTCGAGAAAGTGTATTGTCCATACTTCCTCTATAGTAAGAAACGTTACGCTGCGAAATTGTGGACCAAGAATAAAGAAGGGGAAATGAACATGGATTATATAGATGTAAAAGGGTTACAACTTGTTCGTCGTGATAATACTCCTTATATGAGAGAAGTGTGTAAAGAGTTGCTAGATGTAGTTCTCGACAGTAACGGTACAGACGCACCCAAGGCTCTTGCTCGGAAAAGAGCGGTCGAGTTACTCGAGGGAGATGTTTCGAACGAGAAACTCATACTAAGCCAGTCTCTATCTGATTCATATAAAGTGAAAGGGGAACGTGTATCTATAACCAGTGACGAGATTGTAAATATCAGTCAAGCGCATGTACAAGTGGTTCGAAAAATGAGAGATCGACAGCCGGGGTCCGAACCACAATCGGGGGATAGAGTACCTTATATTCTTATCAATACAGGTGACCCGAAGGCCCGTGCATTTGAGAAGTCGGAAGATCCGATATATGCAAGGGAACACCGACTCCCGGTTGACTATCCATATTATTTCTTGAACAAGTTCCTAAACCCTGTATGTGATTTACTCGACCCCCTGTTCGAGAATGTAAAAGACGAGATTTTTGGAGAACTTCTTATGCGAGCCAAACCTCCGAAAAAAACAAAGAAAAATACCGGTGAAGTTAAACAATTGATGTTGAGTGATATATTTAAAAAAGAAACCCCCAAATAATATATGTCTACACAGCAGAAAAATATATCTGAACAGATAGAAAGTATCATCAATAAAGAAGTTCAGAGATTATTGGCTGTAGAAAAAAGAGAGGTTGTGGGTGAGTTTAGACAAAAAGAGAAAGAAATAAGAGAAGGGTATAAGGCGGAACTGAAAAAAAAGGAGGATGAGGGGTACGAATACATGATTTCCGTGATAGAAAAGGTCCATACTTTATACGGTGTTTCTCGTCGAAAATTGCGTGTAGATTTAGCACGCGACGATGATACAAAGTGTAGGGGTATCAAAAAGAATGGGAAATACTGTACGAATAAAGCTACCAAAGACGGGTATTGTTGTTTTCACGTAAATGATTTACGCCCTTCTACACCTATATGTTTACCAGTTGGTGTATTACTTCATAATCACCCATTTCCTTCTCCATTGAGATCGGACTGCGAAGCGTGTAATGCAATGAAAAATAACGAGGTTAGAGATTTAGGGTCTATTATGTAATAATGAACAAATCAGATATTCTACTATCATCTATAAATACATTCTATACCAACCCGAAGAATAAAGCTACGCTCATAGAATTACTTAATAAAAGTGGGGGAATTTCTCTTAGAAATTTAGAATGGTTTATCACGAACTATTCGAAGAAGAATAATTTAACCTATACTACGAGTGATGGAAAAATATTTAGTGTTCATTGTGCGTATAAATCGAGTTTAGATGGATATTCAAAAAAACTATTCGATCCATTCTGTCGAACAGAAAAGATAACATATAAACTACCAGATACAGCGGAGGAAATTCATACGACTGTTGCACAGTTGAATTTCATCCGATGGTGTATAAAGAATAACATCGTCGATTATATTCATAATCATCATGACACGTTATTTAGTAAGGGCGTGAATAACCTTCCACACCAGAAAGATTAGGATTATCATCCTGTCTCCCGGAAGGAATAATTTCGTCCGGTATATACCTTGTGTATGTAGGAGATGCAAATTTTACAAAACCTTTTTCGAAAATAAGCGTTTGATATCCAACGTAATACATATTAAGAGTATAAACATCCGTTAAACCCCGTTTTAACGTAACATCAAGGAGTGTTCGATCTGAATTTAATTTACTAAAGTCCAGGCTTCCCGATGGTTCCACATTAATCGGATTCATCGCGAACGCGTACGTGTATATATTCCTGTCGGGTCTAGATAACCTATGATTGTATGGAATTAGATACTTGTAATAACTATGATCCGGCTTCGGGATATTTGGTAAGTCTTGACCATTGATAAAGATTTTTGCACTATCCATGACTGCGTTAAAAAATGAATTGGATATCGAATATGTAGACGCAGATGAGAAATTAAATCTATTCGAGAACTTGCGTTCTTGTGAATTAGCATCTGGTAGGTTACTACTTCCGCTAGCGGTTTCATCTTCATAATCCCTTTTTCTTAAGAACCAAAATAGACTTTTGACGGGTATATCCGGAACGAGTTGTAATTTTACATTGTCGTTACCTATTTCGGTCTCCGTAGATGGATGCTTTTTTACAATATCTGTAATGAATACCTGTTTATTCATTTTTAAATATAAGCGCTCTTCATCTGTTACCGTTATCTCTTCCATAAAAATGCTAAATTCTGGTAAAGTCAAAACAGTCTGATCATTCCGGTTATTAGTAAAGAATTCGGGTGGTCGAAATTTAAAGTCGAATACGATTTTCTGTTTATATGCTGCACATGTAGGAAAGTACGGCCTATTAGGAGAATTTGATTCATATTCATCACCTTCGTATTTTCTAGAAAAGAATAGCGGGATAGGTATTAATAACTCCGATGAATACCTGGATAAGACGTGATCATTAAGATGTGAGGTATTATCAGCTTGATTTCTATTTAACATATAACGCTTAGTACGTTTTTCAGAAGAATCTAAGTACAGTTCATCGTATATAATTCCCCAATCGTCGTGATATTTATCGAGCTCTACCTCATCTGCATTCATAGTTACACTCTCGAGAACATGTCTCCCAATTTGATCAGCTATATTTGAATTTGATTCAACTGCAGGAAATTTTATTTTCACGTACATGTTACAGAGTAAATCGCCCATATTTTGGGGATTAAGTGTGACTTTAACGGATTCACCGAATGGCCATGTAGGTTTTGCTGCGGGAGATTTATACACCGTGATACCTCTATGATATTTTGTAAAGTTTGAGTGTTGTTCGGTTTTATAATTAAAGAATGAGTATTCGGGCTCGTCTCGCAAGAGGTCTTTGTCCTGCTGACCTATAGCATTTAAGGATAATGTAGCTCCCTCATGATGACCCTGTAATATTCCCTGTTCAGTCATACTTATCTATTGCTCACAATTTTTTAATATCAGTTTCCCACATTTCAAAATAACCTGTAGCTTCAATTAAATAAACTTCTTCTCTGAGTTTATTCCATTCATCGAATAACGCTTTCACTCTTTCATCCGTATATTCGATGGTCTTAACGTGTAGAAGATAATCATATGAATCGTCAATCTTTGGAAATAAAGTGGAAAGTTGGTTTTCGAGATCCTGTTTCTTGCGACGAAACACTATTATATCACCGTCGATTACCATCTTAACAAAACGCGCTCGATGAGAACAGAGTTCAGCCTTCTTCTTAGTAGTGTCGATGAGATGAGCCTTACGTTTCTTATAATATTCCATGCGAAGCTTAATAAAATCAACCAAAATGTGTCCGGGTGAATTATATTTACAGATACCCTTCGTAGGGTGAAACAAATGCATGTTTGAGCACCTGATAGTCTTTTGCAGTTTAAGATCCTTCACAGCGTCTTTACCATTGTAATCCTGTATAATAAAATCGACGTTCTCGGTTGTACTGTTGTTCGTGAAACCACCGATGATTTTCTTTTCAACGAGAGTATCGAGATGTTCCTTGTAATCTTGGGTCCATCTACCCGGGGGAAGATCTGTTACTTTAATCGTCTTCCCAATGCATTTCCATACACCTTGTGCGATCCACGAATCATCATCCTGTTCTAAGATAGACCCCTTAAACCCCCTAAACCATGGTTTCATTTTTTTCATATCTATACCTTTTGTAAAGTTGAGAATGTTTTGCTTGATGTCCTCTGGGTTAAAAGGTGGTACGTAGCAGCTGAAACCTGTACCGATCCCTTCAGTCCCATTCACAAGTACCATGGGTAGAACAGGTATATAATGCTCGGGCTCAATTGATCGTCCATCATCGTCAAGATAGGTAAGTACAGCGTCATCCTTTTGATCGAAGAGAGTCCGAGTCTCCTTCGAGAGTCTGGTAAAGATATATCTCGTTTGAGATGCATCCTTGCCGCCCATCAATCGGGTCCCAAACTGACCACATGGTTCGAGAAGATTGATATTGTTTGAACCCATATAGTCGTTGGCTAGTTTGACGATAGTGTCGGCCAAACTTACTTCACCATGATGATAAGCAGACTTTTCAGCTACATAGGCAGCCAATTGCGCCACCTTCATCTCGGCGGTCAGATTCTTTTGGAAACATGAATACATGACCTTCCTTTGCGACGGTTTGAGACCGTCAGCCATGTGGGCGATCGAACGCTTCAAGTCGGCCAGTGAGAAGTTTACGAGGTCTTTGTGAATAAAGTCCGAAATCCCCAATTGCTTTACGTTTCCATAAGGCACTTCAAGATCTTTCGCCTCTTTCGCAGTGCTTTCAAGAAGCCACGTCTTACGGTCATCCGCCTTCTTCTTATCGAACGCGAGAATCACTGAATCGTCAGTCATGATATCTACGTCAAACCTGACGGTGAGAGTCTCAATCATTTTAAAGTACTCACGCGCCTCCGCGGAAGTCGAGGTGCCGAGACCCTTATAGTATTTGATTCGCCAACCCTGTTTTCCATCCCCATACCATGCACGAAACGCAGAGTCTGTATAGAACGATTTGGATTGTGAAGTTTTTGTGGCTTTAATGATAGGCGTGACCATCGACACCACAAAGCCCAATTTGAGGAGACTGGGCCAAAATGCGTGAATCATGTTGAGAATTAGACCCTTGATATGCGAGCCATCATTATCTGCGTCAGTCATGATCATCAAACGTCCGTATCGAAGCTCGGAAACATCAGTGTATTCCTTTCCCTGTTGCAATCCGAGAATCTTTTTAAGATCTGAGAATTCCTGATTCGAACTCAGCTGCGCCACAGATGCATCTCGCACGTTCTTACATTTCCCGCGTAGTGGGAATACACCGTAGTGGTCCCTTCCAACCACAGAGAGACCAGCAACCGCTAGGGTTTTAGCAGAATCACCCTCTGTGACGATGAGGGTACACTTTTTGGATTGCGCTGTTCCAGCTTTGTTTGCATCATCAAGTTTGGGGATACCAGTGATCTTAGACTTTCGTGCACCACCATCAGTCTTGGCGAGTTCTTTCATCTCCTTAAATTTTGAGAGAGCTGTGAGCTCGTCGGAAATACCGGTCTTCAAAACGTTTTTTACGAAGGTTTTAGGCATCTCGAACTTTGATCCGAAATCGGTCGCCTTGAGTGTGCACTCAGATTTCACCTGACTCGAGAAGGTTGGATTCTCGAGAGTCGTCCGGACGAAGATACGAAACGTGGCCTTTACTTGTTGGGGTTTGAGCTTGATCTTTTTTGCCATCTCATCGATAATTCCCGAAGCAACCAATGAAGCCGCATGATCAACGTGCGTACCACCCTTGGTAGTGCAGATCCCATTTACGAATGAAACCTGTTCCATTCCATCCTCAGACGGTCCGATACAAACAGCCCAACGGTCAGTCGTGGCGGAGTAGACATTCTCAACTCCTTCGTGCATTTTCGCATAGGCTTCGAAGGTTTGTTTTGGAAGGGCTTCACCGTTAAACTTCACTTTGCAGTTCGCCGAAGTACATATGTTCGCGTCCCAAACACGCTTTTCCATGATATTATAGATCCCATTCTCCATATCTTTCATCGAAAACCTAGACCAATCTGGTTTGAAAGAAACGGAAACGGATGCAGTAGCACCGTTAAATTTTTTTATTTTTGGGACATAGCACGTCGACATATTATCGAACCATTCTTGGTGATATTCTTGTTTGGTTTCTGGATCCTTGATGATAACCGAAAACCATTTACTGTAGATATTCGCTAGCTTAGCGCCGTATCCATTGCGTCCCCCGACAAGTCTCTTTTGGGTATCATCATAGTTGGTACTCGTGAGCAGGTGACCAAAAACGAGTTCGGGGTTCCAAACATCTTCTTTTTTATTTTTTTGTATGACGAGTCCTCCGAGAGGACCGTTATTGTCAATAGTAATCATACCAGAAATTTTATCGACATTGACAGAGATTGACGTAACCTGTTTAGGGTACATGGAGTTCCTGTCGATGGCGTTGACGAGTACTTCATCAAAGATTTTGAGTAAACCTGGACTGTATTTGGTTGTGGTCTTTTTGAACTTCTTACCATTGAGAACCCAGTAAGGTTCCCGAACAGCGTCTACTGGACCGACATAGGAGTCTGGTCGCTTTAAAACGTGTTCGATATGGCTAAGTTTTTGAACACTTTCCATTTCAGTTTATTTTATTACGACTCAAATCTCTAACTTAGGTGCTTTATCGAAACCAATACCCATTCGCAGGTGAGGCTGATGGTACGTTGGCGGCACTATTTGTTCTAGAAAGGGCTGGTCTGATTGTATCGGGGATGAAAGCGTAGAGTTTCTTTAACTCGTTGCAGAGGGATAGGTAGACGTTCTCGGGAATTTTATCAGATATACTGTCTATGATTTGCATTACATTTTGAAGTACATTCATCACTATATTACATGGCTATTTTTC
>ERZ767114.401-NODE-401-length-24775-cov-3.000607_pt1 | contig 24775 bp, 21 predicted proteins | sample MGYA00374952_ERZ767114 | MGnify/ENA primary metagenome ERZ767114 (study PRJEB28939, sample SAMN06267156) | marine metagenome | isolation source: Columbia River Estuary | place: USA:Columbia River Estuary, USA | collected 2012-05-05 ...
CTGAAGAAGGCAATGCCAAGACGGCAGTTGGATCAATGTTTTCATTCGGCACGAGCTTGTCGTTCAGGCTGATTGCCTCTGGGGTTAACGCCGACCCGATTGATTCAATGGGGGCCACAGCGGAGGACGCGACCGATGTTAATGCTTGAAACTCCGCGCCGGATTCAGCTTGCGGACTGGGCGTCTCTTGGGCTTGATCAGGCGCGACAGACCCGTTCGCCCCACCGGGCGATGCCTCATCGGTTAACGTCAGATACGCCATTGCCAGTATTAAGGAAATGATCCCGCCTACCACATACTGCCATCGATCACTCATAACCTTTTCTCCCTGAAGCCCGTATCGTGCGTTGCCGGCCATCAAACGCCGTGCAATTAATGCCGTTAATAGATTACCCGCACGCCAGTTTACACTCCATGGAGCGCACCCCACAGGGTCGACCTGAAGGGCGATACCCGTTATGTTAATCGCCCCGATCCGACACACAACTTTTTCAGCGAGCGCGATACCATGACCCATTACCAGCCCCTAGCCACCCCCGAGCAGCAGCAAAAACCTGCGAGCAAACATACGCAAGCGCATCAGGCATCGGTCCGAAAGCAGCTGCCTTTGAGCGAAACAAAGAGTTTCGACAATGCGGGCAAAGGCTTCATCAAAACCCTCGAGCCGATGCAAATCCCCCATCAACATGCCGATCGAATGGTTTTCGACCTCACCCAATTTGAATTTTTAAAGGACGAAAGCCCGGAGACCGTCAATCCGTCGCTGTGGCGGCAAGCGCAATTGAATGCGCAACACCACGGCCTATTCGAGGTGGTCGATGGGATCTACCAAGTCCGCTCATTTGATATTGCCAATATGACCTTAGTTCGAGGCGAAACCGGCTGGATCATCGTTGACCCGCTCACCTGCACGGAATCCGCACGCGCGGCGCTCGCGCTTGCCAATGAGCACTTAGGACATCGGGAAGTGGTCGCGGTGATTCACACCCACAGCCATGTCGATCATTTCGCCGGGATTTTAGGTGTGACCACCCAAGCCGCGGTCAGCGCAGGCGAGGTGCCCATTATTGCGCCCAAGGATTTCGTACAAGAGGCCCTCAACGAAAACGTCTTGGCCGGCAATGTTATGGGTCGGCGCGCAACCTACATGTATGGCAACCTGTTACAACCATCACCCACGGGCTTTGTTTCAACCGGCTTGGGGGCAGCTCTTGCCCTCGGCACAACCGGCTTTATAGTGCCCACCGACATCATTGAAACCAATGCGGAAATTCGAGTTGTTGATGGCATTACCATCGAGTTTCAATTGACCATGGGCTCGGAAGCGCCAGCGGAGATGGTGTTTTATTTTCCGGACTACAAAGCGCTATGCATGTCCGAGATCACGTCCCACCATTTACACAACATCTACACCCCCAGGGGCGCTCAGGTTCGAGATGCCCTGGCTTGGTCCAATCAGATCCAAGAATCTATCGACCGCTTTGGCTCTCGTTTAGAGGTTGAATTCGCAAGCCATCACTGGCCAACCTGGGGCCAATCAGAGGCCGTGCTATACCTTAAGCAACAGCGAGACCTGTATCGATACATTCACGATCAAACCCTCAGACTGGCAAACATGGGCTATGGGCCAGACGACATTGCCGAGGTCCTTGAGCTGCCGGCAAGTTTGGACCAAGAGTTTCACTGCCGAGACTATTACGGCACGGTCAAGCACAACGCCAAAGCCGTTTATGTAAAGTACCTTGGTTTCTTCGATGGCAACCCAGCTCATTTAAATCAGCATACCCCGAGACAGCGCGCCCTTCGCACCCTTGAATTTATGGGCGGTAGCGACGCCATTGTCGCCCGCTGCCAAGCATATTTTGAGGCCGGCGATTACCGCTGGGTTGCAGAGGTGCTCAATCACGTCGTAACAGTCGAGGTCGATCACTTACCCGCCAGAGCGATGCTCGCGGATGCTTATGAGCAAATGGGCTACCAAGCCGAATCCGGTCCCTGGCGAAACTTTTATCTCTGCGGCGCCCAGGAATTACGTTACGGGTTGCCCCAAGGCAGCCGGTACGGGCCAAGCGCGGGCATGGCCGAGGGCATGCCATTGGCCAATATTTTTGAAGCGATGGCCGTTAGGCTCAACGGTCCAAAAGCCGCCCGGTACCCAATGCGGATGAATTTAAAGCGCTCCGATGCCGGGCCCGTGCTCATCGAGATTGAAAATGGCGTTCTACATGCCCAGTTTGATCAAGTTGACGAAACCGCGCCCCTCACAATCGAAAGCACCGATGCCGCCTTCAAGGCGTTGATACTGGGCCTGAAAGACCCGATTGAGATGGTCACGCAGAGCGAGATACGCCTCATTGGAGATGCCCAAACGCTCGTAACCTTTCGCAGTCTGTTTGATCAATTTGAACGCCGCTTCCCAATCGTCACCCCAATGCCGGAGATTGAAAGCGATGCGAATTGATGCCGAGGTTCGATTCTGGCGTCGTTCGAACACGCCAGCGCGATTTCAGGAGACGCCGCTTTTAACCCAAGATTATCTCCCACAGCATCTGGAGCCGCATCTTATGGAGCACGGCTTCACAGGGTGTATCGCGGTTCTGGAGAATGAACTTGCTGCGCTGTCATCAATGGAACACGATACCTTGATCGCTTCGCGCCATATTTTAGGCCTCGTGCCAAGGCTACCAGAGCAGGATGGGTTGGCATCAACTCCGAAGCCAGGCGTCCTAGGCTATCACCTCTCGACTTTTACCGGCTCAAAGCAGCAATTGAAACAGCTCGATCAGTTATGTGACCTTGGTTTACCGCTCGCGGTCGACCTCGCCCGCACGCCCATTGCGCCCCTGCGCGATCTGATCGAGACAAAACCGTCTCTGCAGGTTATTTTAAATCACTACGGCAGACTCGAAGGGGGGCCTGGCAAATTTGAGACTGCGCTTGATTGTTGGCCAACGACCCTGCAGTGGCTGCAAGATCAGCCGCAAACGGTCATCACATTATCCGGACTGATCGATCCCAGCGACGCGGGCCAATTCGATGACTGGGACCTGCCCGAGGCCCACTTTAAGCCAAAGCTCGCCGATTTAATGGCGATTTTTGGGGAGGATAGAATATTGTTCAGTTCAAACTGGCCTATGGGTCTGATGACCGCGAGCTTCGAAGATACCCTTGATCTGCTGACCGCTTTAATCGAGGCCTTATCGCCCACGAGTTTGGCGAAAATCATGGGACTCAATGCCGCCCGTTGCTATCGGCTTGAATCCTAGCATGCGGATCGGACTACTCCACCCGGGCGCGATGGGCGCATCTGTCGGCGCGTGTTTCGCGGCATGCGGGCATCGAGTCAGTTGGGTCAACCACGCCAGAGGCTCGGCAACCCAAGCCAGAGCCGCCCGGGCGGGACTTCTGCCTTGCGCGGACCTTGCTGAGCTTACCCAAGGCGCGGATCTCATCATTAGCGTGTGCCCGCCTCATGCCGCAACCGAGGTTGCCCGTGACGTTGCGTCGACCGGGTATCAAGGCCAATACCTAGAGGCCAACGCCATTGCACCGTCGAAGCTATTAACCATTGACGCACTTTTGTCCCGACACCAAATTCACTTAATGGATGGCAGCATCATCGGCGGACCCGTTTGGCCCAGTGAGGCCCCCGAAAGCCAAACCACTCTGCACCTGTCCGGTGCGGGTTCAGAAGCTATTGCGGACTTGTTAGCAGGCTCTCCGCTAAAAACCGCGGTCCTCTCAGATCAACCGGGCGATGCCAGCGCACTTAAAATGGTGTTTGCCGCGTTCAGCAAAGGCAGTGCTGCGCTAACAGCAGAGATTTTAAATGTCGCGGAGCAGTATGGTGTGCGCGCGCCCTTGAGCGAAGCGCTGGGCCAACAGACGATTGCGCAATGGCATCGCTCACTCGCCGCCACCGCGTCTAAAGCTTGGCGGTTTAGAGGCGAGATGCAGGAGATCGCCGAAACCTTCTCGGCGGTCGGAGCAGAACCTGGCTTTCATCAAGCCGCAGCGGCGGTTTATCAAAAGCTCAGCGCGCACAAAGACTGGGCAACGAAACCTGAACTAAACCGTCTTTTGGCCTCATTGGCAGATGGCAAATCACAGAAACCGAACTAGGCGCCCGACCATGACCATTCAACTCGGCTTTCATATTGGCCAACAAAATATCACCCTTGCGGACCTGCGCGCACTTTGGCGTCGGCTTGATCAAAATGGCGCAGATTGGATCTCACTGTGGGATCACTTTTATGAGGCCCCGCCGGCCGGCGGCACCCAAGATCACTTCGAGGCCGTCAGTTTGCTCGGCGCACTTGCGGCCGATACCCAAAACGCGCGCGTTGGGTGCCTGGTCTTTTATGTGGGTTATCGCAACCCGGCGCTGCTCGCCAAAATGGCCTCATCGCTTGATCATATTGCCAATGGCCGCTTCGAACTCGGATTGGGCGCCGGCTGGCATGCCCAAGAGGCTGCAGCCTACGGTTTTGAGTTTCCGTCTATTGGCACCCGACTGGATATGCTCGATGAGGCTGCAGAGATTATCTCCAGTCTCCTAAACAAGCCCAGGACAACCTTTCATGGCAGCCATTTTTCAGTGGAGAATGCGAGCAATCTACCTCGGCCACTCAACCCCAAACTGCCGATTTGGATCGGCGGCCTTGGCCCCAAGAAGACTCTGCGCATTGTCGCGCAGCGGGCAACGGGCTGGAATGCAGCCTACGTCAGCCCAGAGCAGTTCGGGCACCTCAACCAAACGCTAAACCAGTGGTGCGAGCGGCTGGACCGGAACCCAACTGAGATTGAACGCAGTGTTAATTTGAGTTTTCATTTAGGCTTAACGTCGGCTGACCTCAAAGCCGAGCACGCCCGAATCGATGCGGACTGGGGACCGCAAGCAGCACGCATTCGCGCGGGCTCTTTGGTCTGCACCCCAAGCCAAGCCATTGACAAAATCTTGGCCTACCATCAGCAAGGCGCGAGTCTAATCAACATCGCGCTGCGTGCACCCTGGCGGGCAGATGCCCTCGAGCGCTATATCAATGAAGTGATGCCAGCGGTCAGAGCGGCAGTCGGTTAGGCGCGAGCAACCTCGAGCATGTCAGTAACCCGGGTAAACTTCACTCTCGGCCGGTCGCTTGCGAGGCCCTTCGCGACTTCCGCCTCATCTATTTTTTTCCAGTCCGCAAAGCTGACAAAGTCCGGTTGGCGGCTCTGGATCAATTTCAATACGGCCTCGGCAGACGGCGCGCTCGGCTCAAACAAACGGTTCGCCTGAAGATCTTGCATCATCAACCCAACGGTTTCTTGCGCGCAGGTTTTATTGGTGCCAATCACCCCACTGGGACCGCGCTTGATCCAACCCGCGGTGTAGAGGCCAACCACTTGATCGCCCGCAGCATCAACTGCGCGGCCGCCTTCGTTTAAAATGGTGCCCCAACTGTCGTTGAAGGGTACATCCGGCAACGGCTGCCCGCGATATCCCACTGAGCGAAACACAAGGCCCGCCGGAATCACTTCTTCGCGCTCCGTTGCAACGGCTTTCAATTGCCCTCGATCATCCAATACCAAATCGTTTTGTATCAGTTTAACCGCACCCACTCGGCCATCTGCTTCAACCAGCTCGGTCGGTGAGACGCAAAACCGAATATGCAACTGCCTGGGCTTGCCGGCATTTTCACGCGAGGCATAGGCCGTTATCGTCTCTACATTCTTAGTCGCATTCTTGTCCTGGCTGTCATCGAGCAGCTTTTGAGAATTGGTATCCACCACTGCCTCGCTTGCTAAAATATTGACATCGGCTTCCGCAAACTCGCCCATCTCTTTTATTTCAGGCGGTGTGAAGGCGGCTTGAGCTGGACCCCTTCTTCCTAAAATATAAACATTCTTCACCTTGCTTTCGCTTAATGCTGCAAGGGCGTGATCGGCAATATCAGTGACTTTGAGTTCATCAACGGTTTTACACAGAATTCGCGCGACATCCATCGCAACATTGCCAATCCCCACCACAACCACGTTCTCTTGGGACAAATCAAACTGTCGGTCGGCAAAGTCGGGGTGCCCGTTGTACCAGGCAACAAACTCGGTGGCAGAGTGACTCCCAAGAAGGTCCTCGCCAGCCACCCCCAAATTTCGGTCAAAAGGGCTGCCTGTTGTGAACATCACTTGATGGTAGTGTTCTTTTAAGTCGTCCAAATGCAGGTGGGTGCCATACTCCACATTACCGAAAAACCGGAACCCCGGCGCGGCGGCGCTTTTCTCGTAGGCACGGGTTACGGACTTATCCTTTTGATGATCCGGCGCCACCCCGGCTCGAACCAACCCGTAAGGCGTCGGCAAACGATCAAACACATCCACTTCAACGACGAGATCGGTTTGCTTGAGTAAATTACTGACCGTATAAAACCCAGATGGGCCGGATCCGATAACGGCCACGCGTAATGGGTTCGACTCTGTTCCAACAGCTGACATAGAAGTATCCAATTGCCTATTGATTCGAGGCAAAAGATAGCAGAATAAAGCCCCGTCGCACAGTAAGCCGCGGCGTAAACATTGGCCGTACGCGCAACAGCGCTTAAACTCTTCGTTGCCTGAACAAAGGAATGCACCTCTTGAGTCACATTTCAAAATTTGCCCTCAGCATCCTCATCGTCCTTACCCTACTGGCCGGGGCGGCCTATGCCGGCGTTCGCATGCTACTGGCAGACCCAGACCTATATCGTGAAGCACTCACCGAGCGATTAGCCGCTAATACGGGCTACGCGATCCGATTTGAAAACCTTGAATGGCAACTTTGGCCGGATCTTGCGATTCGTGTGGATGGCGTTGCCGTTTCAGCCGGACTGGGCAACCAGCCCGCGGCCGTCATCGATACCCTCGCCATTGACGTAGAACTCATGCCCCTCTTGCGCTCAGGCGCATTAACCATCGATGCTGTGACATTGGGCGCTGTAAAGCTCTATCTCTTTGTCGATGCCAATGGCCAAACGAATTATGCTGCAGGCGATACCGGCGAGAGCCCCGAAACAACGCAAACAACTGACCCCGCAACAACCCCGATCCGCAGCCTGGCATTATCATCTTTTACAGTTGAATCGATCGAAATTGAGTACGTCGACGCGTCAATTTCTGGTGAGATTACGGCCTCTTTGGGTCCAGTAACGGGCACTTATGCCAATGAGCGGCTCAGCCTGTTGCTCAAAAACGAACTCGCCTATTCGGATACCGACCTAGGCATTGTCTTTGAGGGCCAGTCCGATGGCACCGCCCTTTATGATTTCGAAACCCAGCAAGTTGTGCTCGAGGGCTTTTCCCTTCAGGGTGATTTATCAACGGCTATTCAAGACGCGAGCGCATTTGCTAGCGACCTCTCCGGTGTTTATCAGGTTGAAACGGACGTCTTCGTTTTCGAGCAAATGCGCATTGACCATCTCGGGCTCACAACCACATTAACCGGCGAGGTGTCCGCGATCACGCAGCCAAAAATCAGACTGGCGCTCGAAATCAGTAGCACCTTGACCAACACCAATGTTTTTAACACCGCTTTTGCCGGTCAACTGTCGCCCCTTGCACCGATTACCGAGCTTACGATTGCCGCCATGGCGCAGGGCACCGATGTGGCACCCGAGCTATCGAGCATTTCAGGCCGAATCAACGGCGGCGACTTTAATGGCGAGGCAATGATCGACCTGACGACCCCGTCAATTGACCTGACGCTCAGGCTGAGTCGTTTAGAATTAAACCCAGGCGGCCCCCTTGCCGGAGGCGATGCCGCACAGCCATCCCCCTCGACCCCGCTTGATCCCGACACAGTCGTATTACCCGTTGAGACACTGGGCAGTGCGCAGGCGATGATCGATCTGCGGATTAAATCACTCAAAGCAAAGCAGTGGACTCTGACGGATGCACACCTGCATCTAAACAATGCGCAATCAAAACTAACAACCCGCCTAACCGGTCAACTGGCCTCTGGCGGTATCCAGCTTGAAATGGTCTCTGATTATGAACAACAGGCCTTTACGACGCTTGCCGCCAACCTCACGCAAATCGATCTCAATCAACTCGTCCCAGAACAAACCTTAGGCAAACTGAGCGTGTCTTCCTCGCTCTCCTTTGCGGGGGCGAGCCTCGCTTCGCTGTCAAAGACAATAAAAGGAGCCAGCCAATTTTCCATCCAGGAGGCCCTGGTCGATATCCGGACACTCAAACAGGGCCTACTAAGGCTGGATCAGATGACTCAGCAGTCATCGGGTGCTGCCGATTGGCCGGATGATCTCGTGATTGACACGTTAAACGGCGCCCATGCCTTTCACGCCGGCCTGTCCAGCGCGCAACTTGCGACCTTAAATTACGAGAACATGACCGTTGGCGCGACCGGCGGCTTTGACCTATTTGAATCCGATTTCGACTACGAGGTGACACTGCGCTTGGCCGCCGCGACCGATGGACCGCTACCGGTAAAGGGCCCATTAACCAGCGTCGCCTGGCCCGCTCGTTGCCAAGGCGCTCTAGCAGCGCTGTCACCAAGCGATTGCGGTATCGATCGAGATAAAGCGCAAAGCCTGCTCACTGAGATTGCACGCAAGGCATTGCAGGATAAAGTCAAGCAGCGCCTCGACCAAACGATCGAGAACAAGGCCCCAGAGGCGTTGAAAGATCTTTTAAAAGGCCTCTTGGGATCATGAAACACGGGTTCGCGGATAAGGTTCTGGCTTGGTTTGACGTTTTTGGCCGCCATGACTTGCCCTGGCAAAAGTCGCTGACGCCTTACCCGGTCTGGATTTCTGAAATCATGCTGCAACAGACCCAAGTGCAAACGGTCATCCCCTACTTCAATCGATTTATAGCCCGCTTCCCTAGTATTAACGCCTTGGCCCAGGCCGACTTAGATGAGGTTCTGAGCCTGTGGACAGGTCTTGGTTACTATGCGCGCGCCAGAAACCTGCACAAAACAGCGAGGATTATTTCGGAGTTCCACCAAGGCGAATTCCCTAGATCTCAACAAGACCTCCAACAATTGCCTGGCATCGGCCGATCGACCGCCGGCGCGATTAGCGCAATCTGCTTTCACGAGCGGGTTGCGATCTTAGATGGCAATGTTAAGCGGGTCATTAGTCGTGCCTTCGCCATCGGCGGCTGGCCAGGTCAACGCGCGACCGCTGAGCAACTGTGGGCCCAGGCCGAGGCAGTGCTCCCTTATGAACGCATCAATGCCTATACCCAAGCCATGATGGACCTGGGTGCAACGGTCTGCGTCGGCAAAGCCCCCCTGGGCGACCTCTGCCCCGTGAGTGACGCCTGCCTAGCCCTTGAGCACCAAAAAATATCCGACTATCCGGGCAAGAAACCGAAAGTCAGCAAGCCCACCCGCCGCACCATCATGCTGGTGGTTAAAACCCGAGCAGGTGAAATTAGGCTCGCGCAGCGCCCGCCGGAAGGCATCTGGGGCGGTCTTTACAGCTTTCCCGAGCTCAACCAAGAAGAACTCGATGCACTCGCGCCGCAGCTGCCGAGCCCACCTCGCGCGCTCGAAACCTTAAAACACAGCTTTACCCACTTCCATCTGCTGATCGAGCCCATGTTGGTTGAGATCGAAGCCATTGAGGATATTCCTAGAATTCATCACGAGGCTTGGCTCTCTGAAGATAACAGCGAAGCCTTCGGTCTCTGCCGGCCCGCTCAAAAAATCATTCAGACCCTGCTGGGGTAACGCGCACACCCATGCCATAATTTAGCCCGATAAAGGATTCCCTATGACCACCACCGTATTTTGCAAACTCCTTCAAAAAGACTTACCCAAATTGGCCGCGCCGCCGTTTCCTGGCGAGAAGGGGAGCGAGATCTTCGAGCACTTTTCTGAGGAAGCTTGGCAGCAATGGCAAGCCCGTCAAACCATGCTGATTAATGAAAAGCACCTCAACATGATGGATAAAACGCACCGCCGCTATTTAACCGAGCAGCGAGATCGGTTTCTGAACGGCGAGGCTGCAGACGAGGCCGACGGCTTTGTTGAAGTTGACTCAAATCAGCCTTAAATCACGTAACGGTCATTGGCAGCTCGGACGGTAATGTCGCTGATGACAACCCCCCAGGGCTGATCAATGGCGTGTAGAATTTCGCGAACCAGCCAAGCCGGGTCGAGCGCCGCATAAGACATACTTTCACTCGAGCCCAGTTCTTGATCGCCCGTTCCCGCGGCGAGGTTGCCCATTGTCGCCATATAGCTGTCGAATTCTGCGCCGAGAATGCCCCGGATCGCCTCAGGATTCACGACCCCCTGACTAAGACCCGTTCCCGGCACGCCGGTGGGTCGCACCACGGTCACTTTAATTTTACCCTGTGACTCAAGCCGCAACGATTCTGACAACATGTTTACCGCCGCCTTGGTTGCGCCATAAACTGCACTGCCTGCAACGGCGCTGTTGCCATAAATCGATGACAGGTTCACCACATGACCTCGGCCTTGGTCCATCATCAGATCGTGAACCGCAATAATCCCGTTCAACACCCCTTTGATATTAACGTCAATGCAGCGATCCCAAGCAGGACCGGCTGCCTCATGGTCTCGATAAAACGCGAGCGGCATTATGCCGGCGTTGTTCACCATAATATCGACCTTGCCAAATTTCTGAACCGCCGCCGCAGTCGCGGCCTTAAGGTCTGCAAGGCGAGTCACATCTGCCGCAATCGACAGGCAACGCGCAGAAGTTGGCAACACCTTTTGCAGCGCGGGCTCATCCAAGTCCAGCGCCACAACCAACGCGCCTCGATCCAAGCAACCGTTTGCCAGGAGCGAGCCAAACCCACCACTCGCGCCAGTAATCATCACAACCCGATCTTCTAAATAACTCATGCTCTGCATCCTCATCGTGACCTGTCTTTAACCCCTAGTATACGCGCTCAACGGTGGCTATTTCTGAAAGCCCGACCGGCTGCATTAGGACTTTATCGGCTCTTCCTTTTAAGACCGCTCAGGCTGTTTTACTCGCTCAGGCTGTTCTTAAAAATTTCTTAACACATCACCCGAAAACCCCTCGCCGCGGCTCGAAGAGACTTGAGATGCACGTTGATTATCGAGATTTTTCCTGCCTGAGCTCAAACGATCTGCCCGTTGAAGTGGAGGCCCCTTTTGATGGCGCATCACATTGGCAGGCCCTGCGTGTGACCACAACCTTGCGCCCCAGTTCGACAATCGATTCATGCTTTGGGAAGCCGTTCATAAAAACGGCAATCCCAAAAGGCACCAAGTGCGCCCGTTACCGAATCTGCAAATGCGCTCGATCGTGCCACCACAGCTTCGGCGCTGGCCGATCACCCGTGATCTGTTCTTGTAGCGTCTGAGCATCATACAACCGCCCATTGAGCATCACACGCTCAAGGCTCTGGGTGTTGTGAATATCGTCCAAAGGGTTTGCACTCAGAACCAGAATATCGGCTAGTTTTCCGACAGTTAGCGACCCCAACGACGCCTGCATCCCCAGATAGTGCGCGGGGTTAATCGTTGCAAGCTTTAATGCCGCAAGGGGTGTAAAGCCGCCGCGAACAAAACTCCAGAGCTCCCAGTGGGTTGCAAGGCCCTCACGCTGACCATGCGCACCGGTATTCACAATAACCCCCTCGTTGGCCAATTGCCGTGCAACGGCTGCCGCATCATCGTCTTTAAAATCCGACTCAGGCGCCATAACGCGCCGCACAGACCGAGCCTGCAATTGATCGGGCGGCACAAAATGACTGAGCAAGGGGTGCTTCCAAACCTCAGTGGTTTGATAGTAATAATCCTCCGACGTTAAGCCACCATAGGTCACGACCAGCGTCGGGGTGTAGCCCGAATTGGACTGCCGCCAAAGCTGAACCACATCGTCATAAATCTTAAGCGTTGGGATGTTGTGCTCGATGCCTGTCGAGCCATCAACAATCAAGTTCATATCTTGGTGAAACAAGGACCCGCCTTCCGCAACCACCAACATGTCCGCTTGCCGAGCCGCTTCAATGACTTGCTGGCGCTGCTCCCGTCGAGGCTGATTGTAGTTTTTGATACTGATCGCCCCTTGCGCTTTCAAGCGTTTAACGTGGGTCAGGGCATCGCTTAATGCATCGACCTTGGCAAAGCCGAGACTCTTCGCGCCGTACACCACTTCACCCGTTGAGAAAATTCTGGGCCCCAAGATGCGGCCCGCTTTTTGGTATTCTGCTGCTGCGAAAACCTGGCTGGCTTGACTTGAGGGGTTGTGAACGGTGGTGACCCCTAAGGCTAAGTGGGCGAGCAGGGACCAATTATTTTGGGGAATGATGTCCGCCCGCCCATAGGGCCCATGGGCATGTGCATCAATCATGCCCGGCATCAAGGTTTTACCCGACAGGTCGACCCGCGTCGCACCCTCCGGAATCACAACCTCATCGATTGCCCCAACCTGCACAATGCGTGCACCATCAATCAAAATGGTCCCCACGGCAATGATGCCCATTGCCTCATCCATTGTGATAATTCGAGCGCCGGTGAGCGCCACAACCCCCCTCGGCTGATCAGTTTCGACGGTCTGAGACAGATCAACGGCCTCGGCTGCCGTCGTCCAAGCAAGGCCTTGGCGAACACTGCGGTTCTTGTGATCGGCGCCGATAGACCAACTAATGCGCCCGCTATCCTTTGACCAAGCCAGGTAATTTGCGCCCAATTCGCTGGCCTGCCCTATACCCAGGCCCTTGTAGTCGGCGCTCAGATCGAGCGCAATACCAAGAGCCGGCACCTTTGTGACATACAACTGGAAGTTCTCAATGAAGGCAAGATGCTGACCATCCGGGGATAATTGATAGCGCCTAACGAAACCGCCCTGGGCCAACTGCCGCTCATCAAATCCTTCAAAGTTTCGAGACAGCAGCACCGTCTTCGCGTCGCCATCGGATCCCCGACCGGAAGCACTTGATTTGCGGTCGGTGTAATACAGTCTTTTCTCTGGACCAAAATGCGGGTCAAAGCCTCGATCCGATATTTTGATTTCTTTATTTTCTGTCCGATCAAAAAGGTAAATACCCGGCGCTTGCCCCCAATCTGGGTGGGTTAGGCTGCTGCCCGTATGTTTGCGATACGCAAGGTATCGATCGTCTTGGGAGATTGCAAGATCGGTGTAGTGCCCTGGCGGGAGAGGGAGCGCCTTCGCTTTGCCACCACGCGCGGAGACCGACCAAATGCCGCCAAGCGTCTCATCCGACCAACTTAAAAAATAAACACGCCCGCCCGTTTGATCAAAAACGGGCGCAAAAACATGGTGATCTGCCATGTTTTTCAATAGCGGTTTCGGAGTGGATGTCCCCTTTTTAATAAAGAGTCGGCCAAGAGATTCAAAGACCACATCGTCGTTCTTTGGCGAGGATCTTGCGAAGCGGACCATGCGCGTTTTAAAGGTTTCGTCTGAAACCGAGACCTCAACGTCTGGCGGCTCATAGACACTGCGCTGATCCTGCACTCGAAAGGCGATCGCCGTCTGCTCACCCGTTGCCAAATCAACTTTTAAAAAGCCGCCGCCTGCCCAATAGATCAAACCTTGACTATCAGGCAGCCAAGCCATGTTCGGATACAGCCCGTAAACACCCCACGTTTCTTGCATATCGGGGTCGAGGTCATCCACCAACATCCGCTCTGCTTGGCTATCAAGATCCATGACAAAGAGCCTTGATTCCGATCGAACGCGCTTCACATAGGCTAGATGCTGACCATCGGGTGAGGGGACCGGGCGAACGGCGCCGCCATACCCTCCCGCTACGACGTCGGTTTCACCGGTCTTTAGATCCAATTGTTTGATCTGAAACAGACCACCGTGGCTGTCGTCGTGATAGATAAACGTGTTACCGGAGGTCGCACTTTGCGTGTAAAACAGCGTCTCACCATCCGCTGAGAAAGCGGGCTCTCCCAACTCCTTTTGGTAGTTCTTATTCGGTCGGGCGACCAACTCAACGCCTTCACTGGGCTCGGGAAGCGTTGCGTCGTACAACCAAATTTCACCCGTTCCCAAAGAGCGAGACGTCGTAAAGTGCTTTTTGGCCGCAATGAACTGGCCATTCGGATGCCAGACGGGCGAGTTTAATAAGCGGAAAGATTCCTTGGTGATTTGCTTCAGCGCCCCCGTTGCCAGGGTCATCACCCAGACATTATCGCCACCGGCTCGATCAGAGACAAACACGACTTGTTTACCATCTGGACTGAACCGAGGTTGTATGTCCCAGGCCAAACCGCTGGTCAAACTGCGTGCCGCCCCGCCCGCAATATCCAGTAAGTAGAGATCCCCCAAGAGATCAAAAATCAAAGTCTGACCGTCTGGCGACACATCGATACTGAGCCAAGTCCCCTCGGTCACATCGATCTCCGCCGCCCGAGGCGGCCCTGAATAAGTTGGATTGCTCACATCCCAAGTTGGCAACGCCTCGTCTACTGCAAGCGGCGACGGATCCGCCAACGCAGTCATCGAACCAAAGCCTAACAAGGCCAATCCCTGAGCGGCCACCGTCACCCACCGCGGCAACCAGTAAAAAGCACTGAATCGACCCAACGCGCCCCTCAAACCCGATTTTTGCCGTGCCATCTCGCCCCTCTTTTTTGAACCCCTCATCGTTTGACCCCCAGCCCTTACGCCTTGCCTTTAATCTCTTAAGGTTTCGGTTCTACCTTTTTTGAAGGCCAAACAGACGCTATAGTCTTCCCTCTCATCCGTTTAAAGTCGCGCTATGACGCCTGCTATCCTACTGCTGAACCAACGCGGCATCGCCTATGTGCTCCACGAATATGAGCACCAGGCCAGCACCAAAGACTATGGTCTTGAAGCGGTTGCAGCGCTCGACTTGAATGCCAACCAGGTCTTCAAAACGTTGGTTTGCGAACTGACGCCCAAGGCGCTCGCCGTCGCCGTCGTACCCGTCTCGTCTCAGCTCAACCTTAAGACTTTCGCTCAGGCCGCCGGCGGGAAAAAAGCGCGCCTGGCCGATCCAAAACAAGTCGAGGCTGCCACAGGTTACGTCTTAGGCGGCATCAGCCCCATAGCCCAGAAGAAACCCCTTAGAGTCTTTATTGATCGCGCCGCCGAAGACCATAGCACGATTTATATCAGCGCAGGCCGGCGTGGGCTTGAAATCGAAATCGCCCCGAAAGATTTGCTTATCCTGACCCGCGGGCAGTTTGCGCCGATCAAAAGCGTAGGGTCAGACTAATCCTGCGCGCACCTCACCAAGCGGTTGCACCGGCCTTAAGGGCGCCCCGCTCCTGCAGCATTATAAGGCACTATTGACGGCCTTCTGCCTTAATTCGGAGTTTAGCAACCCAAGCAAAATGTTTTTGTAAGCGGGGATCATTCAGAAGCGCCGCCGCGGTGTTCAAAGATTTAGCGAGCGTCATCTCATCAAACAAACGATGCACCCCGGCATGGCACGGCCGACACATCATAACGCCTTGGTTCAATTCGGCTTTCGAGTAGTGCCGCTTGTAATGCGGTCTTCGATGCAGTTTCTTTGGAATCAAATGATGGAAGGTCAAACGCCTGAACTGCCCACAACCGACGCACGTTACACGCGCCTTAAGATCGGTTTTGCTCGCGCTAAGAAGGCCGCCCGCCGGCAACGCATCTTGGCTAGAAATACGCTTTTGGGGCATAACGCAGCTTTCCTTCGACCAACCCTCCTTCTACGATGGTCAGAGCACGCAAGATCGCATGAGACCCGTCGGCATCGTCTAATAGGTCTGCAATCTTTGAATCACGCGGGACTTCAATAACCTGTCTGGCGGCGTAGAATCGATCCATCTCAGTGGCGGTTTCCCGGCCAAGTCATAAGGCGTATGCCACCGATCATCTTGCAGCCTTGTCAGACATCCTGCATGATCCGCTCTTTTAAGAAAAGCGCAATGATGCAAACCGAAAAAGCCCCACTGACCCTTCCAGCCATTAACGGTCAAGTTTCAGCCGCTGTGACCGCGTGGTTTGAAATACTGCATCTCAAACAAGTTTTCAGAAAAGGCTGGCTCGAACGCGGTCTGCCTCCGGCCCGATGCGAGAGCGTGGCCGAGCACTCCTTTGGCAACGCCATGTTGTGCTTGCTGCTTGCCCAACAGCAACCCGATTTGAACGTTGAGAAAATACTGCGGATGGCCTTGATTCATGATCTCGGAGAGGTTTATGTGGGCGACCTCACCCCAACCGATGCGGTTGACCCCCAGGAAAAGTACGCGATGGAAAAGCAAGCGGTCCTTAAGATCTTGAGCGCTCTGCCCGCCGGTAAAGTGCTGCTCGAAAACTGGGAGGAGTACGAGGCCCAAGTCACGCCAGAAGCCCGGTTTGTCAAACAAGTCGACCGATTAGAGTTTGCGCTGCAGGCGGCCCAATATGAGCAAGCCGATTTGATCACCGCGGCGGACCTGCTGCAGAAAGTGGGCAGTCAACTGGCTGATGCACCAGCCCTTGCACCCTTCGCTTGCCTGTTTCCTAACGCGGAACGGTCCTAACAACCCGAGCTATTCTGCGCGCTCCGCGATTGGGCACCCGAGTCCTGGTCTTACCGCGTCAAGCAGCGCGCCCACTTCAAGAGCTCGATGGGTCAAAAGCAGCATAATCCCCAAGCCCCAAGCCAATCTCTTACGATGGGCTTGCGTGAGCATGCCGTGACCATCAAACACGCATCTTGCGCAACGGGCAGCGCATCAGTATTCGGTCGTTCAAGCACCGACTGCTGGCCCTTGCGGCCTCCGGGATCGAGCGAGCAACAGCGCGAGCAGGATCATCGCAGCACCCACTGAATTCCCCAGAGCGTTGGTGAGCGCAAGGCGCTGTAAATGAATCTCCGGCAGCGCAACCAACAAGCCGCCCAGACCCAATAGCCACGCCGCGATCGGTCCCGGGTCACCGAGACGCGGCAAGTATCGCTGGGCGGACCAGGCAATGAGCAAGACGCCCAGCAAGGCCTCCAGGGCCGCTTGGACAATGCCTTGCCAGGAACCCTGACCAATCAGCGCAGGATTCAAAACAAACAAAAACGGTACCAGATAAATCGCAACTCCCAGCCGCATCGCTTCAAACCCGGTCGCCACCGGATTGGCGCCTGAAATCGAGGCCGCAGCAAATGCGCCCAAGGCGACCGGTGGCGTAATAAAGGACAACATGCCCCAATATAAAATAAACAGGTGCACCGCCATCGGCGCCAGCCCACCATCGATCAAGGCCGGCGCCAACACAATGGCCAGAAACACGTAAGCCGCTGTGACCGTTAAGCCGATTCCCAAGATAAAACTGGTCGCCGCACCCATTAAAATAAGCACCCCCGTGCTATCACCCGCAATAAACAACAATTCATTAACGAGCGTGCCCGACAATCCCGTCACCGACAAAGCCCCTACAATGAGCCCCACCGCCAGTAGAATTGCCTGCAGCTCGATGAGTAACTTTCCGACAGCAACGAGCCAGGCGCCCCAATCGGCAACCACCATCCGGCCCTGCCGAAACTGATTGATCACCAAGAGCGAGGCAGTAGCAGCCCATGGCGCCAGCGCCTCTTGTTGCAGCACCAGCAAAAACACGATGAGTAAGGCAAACGACACAATAAACACCCAACCCTCGCCTAGAACCGTGCGCAGGCTCGGTATCTCTGAGTCGGGTAAGCCCTCAAGACCGTGCTTACCCGCATAAGCATCCAACTGGGCGTACAACGCAATGAAGTACAACAGCGAGGGCAACAGCGCCGCCAGAGCAACCTGGTAGTACGGGATCTCCAAGAAAGTCGCCATAATAAAAGCCGTTGATCCCATGATCGGTGGCAACAGCACCCCACCGGTTGACGCGCAAGCCTCAACGGCTGCCGCCGATTTTGCAGAAAACCCCTGCCGGCGCATCGCAGGGATGGTGAGCTGGCCGGTCGTCATCACATTCGTGATAACACTCCCGCTCATAGAGCCCATAAGGCCACTGGAAACAATGGCAACTTTGGCCGCCCCGCCCCGTACGCCGCCCAGCAGCGCAAACGCCAATCGTATAAAGAAGGCGCCACCCCCGGTATGTTGCAGGGTCGCGCCAAACACTAAAAAACCGACAACCAGATTGGCAAAGGCACGAAAGGGCAACCCGACGATGCTCTCAATACTCATCGCGTGATAGCTTGCGGTTTCTCGAAACCCGATGGCCATCCCAGAGATCATCAGCGGCATTAAATCGGCAAAGAGGGGATACATCGAAAACACAAGCGCAATGCCAAAGAGCACCCACCCAGTCACACGGCGAACCGCTTCTAACACCAAGAGCCAAAGGATACTGCCGGCCAAAACGGCATGGTCCGGCGCCATGAATTCCCAACCCTCATTGGCGATGGCCTCGGCATGGAGCAACAGCCAGAGCGGCGCCAAAAATGCGCCTAACCCGAAGCACGCATCCAAAGCCGCCCAAGGACTTCGGTAAATGAGAAACACCCCTGGCAACAATAGTGCGATCAAAGCAAAGTAGTATTGAGTTTCAAGGCGAATCAAAACGCTCAATAACGGACTGCCGAATAACCGCAACTGATCAATCACCAAGAAGCAGGCAAGGCCCGCCAAAATGGCGGTCAGCACCTCTGAAAGCCGAATTCTTGGCGCGGGCACATTCATTGTGACGACCAAATTGGGTCAAAGCCGGCAGCCGTCAGATACTGCGCGCGTTGTGACATCCAAGCCGCATCCCAAACCGCGCGATCCCAAGCCGCATCCCCCTGCGCGGCAACCAAAGCGGACCAGGCCTTAGCAAGCACCGCTTGCCGACGCAGCAGCGCGTCTTGATGATCCTGCATGGGTTTCGTCCAAAGCCCCAGAGATTGAAAATACGCAATCGCGCCAGAATGATACGGGACCAGCCACTGAAACTTTTGCCGATCCATTTGCCAGCCCATCGAACCCGGGTCCGCCCCCTTAAACTGATCAAAACCCAGATCGATAGCGCGGGTCAGGGCGAAGACCAGGCCTGCGTCCTGGGTCGCGAGGGTCGTTAAGATTGGATAGGGGTAATTGCCGCCCTCGTGGGGTTTCGTATCGCTGATACCCGCGCCTCGGGTTGCAAAATTCGGCTGCAGATACGGCGCGATTTGATTGGCGCGCTGCCAGCAGGCAGGGTCATCGTGGGGCATGGTCAGCCACCGAATCCCTTTCGGGGAGGCTTCAAGCCGACGGGTTGGTCCAGAAACGGTTGTTGCATAGGCCGTATCAATTTGACCGGCAACCATGGCGTTCCACATTGCGCCATAACCCGGAAACTCAACGCGCTGAACATCCGCCCACGTAAGCCCGCCGCACGCCAATATCGCCTCGGTCGAGACATTCAGGGCCGGCGCGCCCAAAACATACGGCACACTTTTTGATCTTAGGTCCGCAATGCGCTCAATCTCGGAATTCGCGGCCACCGCAATCCCTTGATTGGACAGACCCAACGACATCATCACCAGCCGAACCGGAATCGGGCCCCAACGGGGGCTCGTGAACTGAAAAACGCCTTCTTGGGCAAAGTAGGTCGACACACCGTTGGCTGAAAATTGCACCCGATTGACCATGAGCGGTAACAACCTGGAAACGTCATTTTTACCGGGAATCACTCTTAATGTGACGCGATGCTCATCTTTGAGCATTTTGGCAATTCCGACGGCCTGGTTGTAACCGGTCGTGCCCAGGTTATAAGCACTCCAAGCCATCGCACGTGGCAGCTTTGGCTCGGCGCTCTGAGCGCTGACGCTCAGGCAAACAACCAGTGCAAACCCCACACGTCGAAGGCCAGAATTCAGGGTATTTATCAAGTGGGTCAACATGGTCATATCATCTTTTAAAGCTGTGGTTGTCGTGAAATGAAAAAGCGTCCGCCCGATCTATTCCACCGAAGGTGCGCTCGAATACTACCAGTATTCTGCTAACATACGGACAAACACTCATGACAAGGGAGCACATCATGGCCAAAGGCGTTGCTTGGTATTATTTAAGAAAGGGCTGAACCACTTGCGTCAAAGCATCCAAGTTTTTGGAAGCCCGTTCAATCGACATCAAAGAAACCGTACTCGCGAGCAAGAAATTGAGTGCAGCCGACTGCCCTGGCATTACCGAGGCAGCCTCAACGCTTGTTGCCATGAAAGGTAAAAAAGTGGAATCCTTCGATCTTAAAAATGGCCTGAGCGATGACGCCAAGACTGCCATGCTCGGCCCAACCGGGAACCTTCGAGCCCCAACCCTGAAAGTCGGCAAGACGGTCTTGGTCGGGTTTAACGATGCGGTGTTCGAAGAACACTTTTCTTAACCCGTTTTGACCCCGTGGGTTTGTGAATCAACGGGGCTTTGTTCGTAAAAGCACGCTTGCCTGACGGGTTGATGGATCTCAAAACTTCGACCCATTGCGGCATGATGCGCCGGTATCATCTTGGCGCGCACGCCTTGCCATAGCACTTTGCTATCCGATGCCGGCGCTGCCTGGCTATGAAGGTGGACACGATGGCTGCAATGCCGAACCCAATAGCTCAAGCTACTTCAATGACCTCACGTCTTGTTATCGAACAAGGCTGGCAGACTGCCGTACTCGTAGTCATCCAGCGGTCCTGCCATCAGCGCTTCATCGTAATGTGAGTAAAGGTCATAGCCCAGCAGCTCAATATCGTGACTCGCCTTGCTGACAAGCCCATTCAGTCGGACCGAATTGTGGCCAAGGAAATCCATGGCGTCAGGTTCGCCATAATCAAAGGGAATGGAGCGGTCAATCGACGTTTGAACCGATGCGTTGAACGCTGCCAACCAACTCGGCATCACAAAATCATCGACAATCACAGCGCCATGGACTTCTATCTCGGCAACAATATCGCTGGCAGAACAATCATGGAGCAGATGGGTTATCTTAGCCATCCAACTTAGCGTCTTGAGTCGGAACGAGCCTGAACGGTTGGCTTTTTTCTGGCGGAAGCAACAGCTGGCGCTGCCCCTGCTGGACGCGAGCCGACGGCTCGCGATGTCTTAATCGATGCTCAAGACGCACCGTAATGCCGAAATCTATCCCTGAGCACTGCCCAGACACGGAACCCACATCATAATGGGCTCAACGTTTAAAGACCCAGCAACATTGTCTGGACAGACCTTCAAACTTGATTCCAGCCGCCTGCAACGACCAAAGCCGATTGCCTACAACGTTCGTTTGGCTGCGACCGCCGCAGACCGTAACTGGTTTTCTTGCCCAGGATTATTGCCGACCCAAACGCAAAGCTGGGGGTCAGCTTGACGAATGTCTCCGCTCAGATGGCGGCCTTCTCTCGTAAACACGCCCCATTGATTGCCGTTGGAGACGCGGATATTGCCCTCGTCATCAACTTGGTAGAGAGACTCGGGATCAAACGGATGCTTAATACTTGGCATAATTTATTCACCCACCCATTCTGTCAATTTGTGATGCAACCAGCGCACCTTACTTTCTTGATAACCGGACAGGACAATGCCATCCATGTAGGTGGCTTCAAGCCCCTGCTGAACTTTCGGCATATTGAACGAGTCTTGGTCAAACACCTTTCCTAAAAAGCCAAGGACTGAGGACCAGGTCTCATCTTCTTTTAACCAATGCACCTGCGCTGCAGGAGGACGTTCCCCCTCAAAGGGCGCGAGCATCATGCATTCCATAATGGACGAGCGATGGTCATTGCCATTCGGCCGAAACCGATAAACGATGCCGTTAAACGCGCCCCAGGGATGGAAGTTGGGGAACAAGGTGTAATCAAGGCTGTCCATTAGCTCAGCATCGCAATAAGTCTCCGCGCGATCGCCCGCAATTGCCTTTAGATTCTCTCGACTGCGATCAGCCAAAAAGGTTCTTAAACTAACGCCTTCTGGAATCTCCGGAACTTCAGCATCATGATCAAGATCCATCATGGCTCGGATTAGGTCGGGGTTACTCACATCCGTCAGCAGTGGACTGTGGGTTCCGCCGGCCGTAATCACCCGCGAGCAATTTTCCCATACATCGACCTGGCTGTTCACATCGCCAATACTGCGCATGATCTGCGGGTGTGTGGCATTTACATGAAAGGCTTCACAAAAGGCTTCTTGCGCGATTTTCCAATTGCACGGCATCACCTTCGCCGCATGGGCTTGTTTGTAAAGGCCGCCAAGGTTCCAACGCTCAAACTGCTCCGCAAGGTCTTTGATAAAGGCATCAAACGGATCACAGTCTTGATCGGGGTTAATAAAAATAAACCCAGCCCAAACCGCCAACGGTATTTCAGGTAGCGAAAATTCATTCTGGTCGATTTGCGGAAAATCCCAATCTGCGGGGATATCTTTTAACTGGCCATCCAATTTCCAGCAAAAGCCATGAAACGGACATCGAAGTTCAGCCGCATTACCATCAAATTCTTTCAGCATCCGACCACGATGCAAACAAGCGTTAGGATAGGCTTTGAGCTCGCCCGTCTCGGTGCGAACGATCAGGAAGGACATCCCCGCGATATCGTATCGGTAGTGATCCCCGGGCTCCGGAATATCCTCTTCGCGACACGTAAACTGCCACACTTTTTTCCATAGCCGCTCTACCTCGAGTTCATGCCAGGCCGCGCTGGTGTAACGCTTGACCGAATACCGTTGCAAGCCCATATCCTTGGGCGACTGCAAGCGCAGCACATCGGGCACGGGTCGAGAGTCCTGATCAAGCAATTGTTGGTAGGTAATGCCCGGTGATCTAGGCATGGTTTCCGGGTCTAGTGGTTTATACGCTTCTGACATGAGGCTCCCTCGAACTAATCGATCTGTAGATAGTGTGGCGATTCAACGGACAATCTAAATGCCGCGACGCACTGCCAATTGCCCGCTTATCCATAATGCTAAGAATAAGATCACAACTCGCAAGTTCCTTAATGGTGCCTCGAATTGAACATCAGAGCAACCTGCAGGAAACGGATCAACCAGCGCCGCCAGACCAAACCGCTTGCGTTCTCTTAGTCAACCTAAACGCGGCATGTTGGGAATGATTTTTTCGCTCAGACTCGCCATCGAGGCATAACGCGTGTCAAAATTCGGTAAATTCATCACCTGATTCAACCCCGCCTGCTCCAATTCGAACAAGCGCTGCAAGACCTGATCTTGAGTCCCAATGAGACAGGTCCCCTGAAGGATGGCAGGGGTTAGAAACTGTAATTCTTCGGGCAGCACCCAGCAATTATGACCCAGGTGGATTCGTTGATGGCGCCGCGCCTCTGGATACGTTGCCAACAACGCGCAATAGTCTTCCCAGATCTCAGCAAACAAATTCGGCGGCTGATGACCAAAGTTTCGCGCTTGATCATAGGCATAATGCACGGATGCCATCGCCATCGCACCGCACAGATTCACCACTCGGTCAGAATTAACCGCCTCTTGCGGCTCGAGTATCGCAATCGCCGTGAGCGCAGTGGTGTAAAACCGATCCCGATCCAATTCGGCATCCTGACCTGCCGAGAGCGCAGCCCAAATGCCCTGCATTGCGGCCTGTGAATGCGGCAAGGACAAAACAGCGCCATCACCAAACCGGCCGGCGAGCGCCAGCGACTTAGGACCAAACCCGGAGACATACAGGGGAATGGGTGAATCGAAATTAACAAACCCCTGCTCCGGCATGATGTGCCGAATAGGCCGGTCGCCAAAAGGCGATGGCATCATAGCCTCCTCGCCCCGCAGCAAGGGTTTAACCACGGTTAAATACTGCTCAAAATCTTTTAACCGTTGCGGCGGCAGGCCCATGACGCGCATCGCCGTATTACCCGCGCCAAGACCAAAGAACGTTCTGCCCGGCGCCAAGGCATTAATGGTCGCAATAGACGCCGCGTTAACCGGTGCGGGCCGGGTGCCGGATATCGCAACGCCGGTCCCGAGGCGGATGGTTTGCGTCCGACTGGCCGCGAGCGCAAGGCAAGCATAGCAATCCGACCACAGCATTTGACTGTCCGCGAACCAAGCATGGCTAAAGCCTTGCGCCTCAGCAGCCACGGCATAGTCCACATCTTGAATATGACTTGCGATACAAACACCGATATCCATCTGCAGCTCCTCTCGGTAAATCAGCGGATCAGACAGCCCGCTAACTTGTCAGCGCCTCACGTTCAACGCATCAGGCTAGGGGCCCTGAATCACCTCTGAATCTCGCGGCAACTCAAAGCGCATTAAGTCTTCCGCCATAATCGATGGTGCCACCACTGCCCGTTTAAAAAAGCCAGCCACCAACGCATTTGGCGGGGATGGCACCAAGTGATACAGCACTAAACGTCGAACGCCTGCGGCATCGGCGCTCGCCTGAAGGCCCTCAAGACCTGCATGGTAATCGGTAACATCCATAACGATTTTGGCATTACGATCCAGACCAGCATCGAGTGCGACCTGGTGCATCACCTCTAAAACGGGCCGCGCCAAGGCATCATGGAATACCAAATCAGCCCCTTCTGCCGCAGCCCACAAGCGCGGTGTATTCACGGTATCGCCACTGATCACCACACTACGACCGCCATAATCTACTCGGTAACCGAAGGCTGGATTAATCGGATGATGATCAACGGTAAAGGCCGTGACGGTCAGGCCGTCCTCAGAAAAAACCACGCCAGGCGTAATCGTCACCGCCTCAGCTTGGCCACCGGTTATTGGCATAAAGTCTTCACCGTGATGCGCAACCCGGTAATCACGATCTAGCCCAAACGCTTGGTTAAACCCGTCGACCACTTGAGAAACTCCCGTGGGCCCGTAAACCTTCAGCGGCTGCGCTGTGCCTGACGTCGCCCACCGCGTTAAATTAACATCCGGGATTTC
>ERZ767114.402-NODE-402-length-24773-cov-3.839691_pt1 | contig 24773 bp, 23 predicted proteins | sample MGYA00374952_ERZ767114 | MGnify/ENA primary metagenome ERZ767114 (study PRJEB28939, sample SAMN06267156) | marine metagenome | isolation source: Columbia River Estuary | place: USA:Columbia River Estuary, USA | collected 2012-05-05 ...
ATGAAGGCCGGCACCTGCTATACCTCGACATTTGATGACCCGGAGAATCAATTTTTCACCTCGATCACTGCTTACGACAGCGATAAATACTTGATGGAAGATGTCCGCAGCATCAGTTCGCATACCTGGGACAAGAACAGCGATGGCACCATCACCGTCTCGTTTAACTGCGGCGAAAACGCGGCAAATAATATTGATACGCAAGGCAATGACTTCACCTTTACTTCACGTCATTACGGCGTAAATCCCAAGGTGATGAACAGTGCCAAAGACCCTATTATTTCGGCGCTTAACGCTCAGTAGTGACTGCCGATTTTGACGCGGTACGCGTCGGGTGAACACGGGTTCACCCGACAGCTCCGCAACGATGCTGACTGCCGCTCATCTCGATAGGGCTGACCTGCATAGCGTCCCTTAAAGGAGAGGAGCAGAGCCCAATTGGGGGTATCGGTGGGATGCTCTCGCTGAGCACTCTTTGGCACATCAGACACGATCACTTTCGGCGCCCTGCCCACTGACAAAAAAGCCCAGCACAGAGCCGGGCTTCTTCAGTTGAATGTGCTGCTACTGTCTCAGCTTGCGTAATCCAAAAAGCCCCAAGGGACTGACAAGGATACCTAAGCTAAATAGCGTCAACGTTGGTAATGGTTGCTTGGGTTGCCTTTCGGCTCACTCAACACTTTCTTCATCCGAATGCACTGAGATGAGGATATCGCCAATCGCCCAAACCTCATCCTGAACCAGTTGGATATCATCATTGTTTTTCTGAACCGCTGAATAGATGTAATTCAACGTTCGCTCCATCTGTCTGATTTCGCTCTGCTGAAACAAAACGATTAACACCAACGCCAATAAAACTGCATTGCTCTTCACAAACTGCATAATGTTTAACCTTTATATTTGCGCGGGCATCTAAAATCCGCGTTTACGCTGCAACACAGCGTTCCCAAACCACATTTTAAAGCCTATGCAACCGCAATTCACTAGCGAATTGCCCCATAGAGAAAGGGTCGGCCTTTTTCATTCGCGGAAGGTGCTGCTCACCCAGCGGCACAGAGGCATTGGGGCTTTAACCCTTGATGGAGACCGCGACCAACTCAGTGGAAAATGAGTAAGATGGATAAGGCGCCTTCACAGTGGGCGCATTTCATAATTCAATCAACACGCAATGAACGATAAGGAGTTGACCGCAATGGAAAATCCAGATGGCAGAGGCACGTTGACGATCTCCAGAATGACGATCGAATCTGACAGCGTCTCATTTGACTTCGAGGGCAAGGTCGAGGGTTACGGCACGGTATTTGCCTCCCACACCCTCTCGTATATCGGCGAAGATCGATCTCGGGGTCGAGTTCAGGGTGAGGCCAGAACCTTTCTCGAGGACAACACCCTCATTAGCACCCCGCACGTGGGTACGTTTACTCGTGATGGATCCAGCGTCACCTCGTATTTTTCGGACGCTACCAATCAAGGGGTCGTCAATTTTGTTATCTGGGATATCGACATACTCACCAAGGCAGTAGCGGTAAGGTATTGGGAAGTGAAGTCCGCCTGAGGCACAGACTTCGTATTCGATCACGGAGTAGCTTCTCTGAGGCGCCGAGGAACGGAGGGGGCGCTATTTTCAAAACCGCACTGTGATGCGGTTTTGTTAGCCCCCCTGGCTATTTAGCTCTCTTCATTAGTCGGCGTCCGTACCCGTGTCCTGATCTTGATCCGCCTCTGGCACACTACTCACTCCAGACACTTCAGTGCGCGCCTCGGTCGATCCCTCGTCTAGTGGCTCCGCCTCATCCGCGGGTACGCAAGCTACAGCAGGCTCGACTCGAATATCTCCCGTAGCCTGCCAACTGGGAACATGGTCGACGATCTCTGTATACCGGAGGGTCGCGTCACTCATTAGTGTTACTTGTAGGGCACGCCGCCTGATCTCTGGCGCGCCCCCGGCAGCAGAAATGCCAGGAGTATCCTTGGGTCGAAACAAAAACACATGGACGGGCTCGCCCAGCGGCAATGGTTTACTCGCCCCTTTGTCAGATGCCCTCACGCCCCCCAAAAACTGTTTTGCGCCGGGAATATCGTTGTAACTCGGGCATCCGGCACTGGCATCAAAAAACTTAAACTTGCTATTGAATGCCCCGCCTTCGATTGACACCCTCAAAGTGGCATTGTCCGCTAGTGAGGCGCCAGAACCACACATGAGCACCGCCGCCAGGCACCAACGAATCGTCTTACTATTACTTTGCTGATACCTCATTTTTCATCCCTCCGTCGACACTACCCAACCGTAAAATAAACCCGCTCGCACATCCACCCTCATCGCAACCACGTTGAACGACCCGTCATCCTCAAGCCCACCAGACTCTTCAAGCTCTCCGCTTCGCTTCTCTGGCTGGGAAAAACCTCCGACAGACCGCCACTGCCAGAGTGTACTCATTCTGACCGTGTGTGGTTAACTCATGATGAGGCGGGAGAGGAGACACACCGACTATGGATACCATTAGCTGGGATGAGTTTGCACGGGTAGAGTTGCGAGTCGGAACAGTCGTCTCTGCCGAGGTGTTCGAAAACGCGCGCAACCCCGCCTACATCCTACACATCGATTGTGGCGCCGAACTGGGGATCCTCAAGTCCAGCGCACAAATCACCGATCTCTATGAGCCCGATGACTTAATCGATCGACAAGTCGTCTGCGTCGTGAACTTTCCGCCGAAACAGATTGGCCACATCCAGTCTCAATGCTTAGTGACCGGTTTTCCTCAAGAAGACGGGTCTGTGGTGTTGATCGCGCCCGATCAACCCGTTGCGAATGGACTCCGATTGTCTTGACGTCGGTGCTGTCGATTTTTTTTGCGGCTAAACATCGTTCCAGATACAACGTCTGTTAGGCTGAGATCTTATCGAGCAGCGACGTGACGTGTTGTGTGTCCGCAACAGACTTCACCAGTGAAGAACACAAATTGACCATCGCCAACGGCGGTCTGCTCGCCCGCTCATAACACGCCAGTGCGGCACCTCGCTCGCCAACCCATTCCGCTAGCAGTGCCGGACTCACGGCGCCCGCCTCAGGCACTAACGTAAAATCAGCCAAGCTATTCAGGGTTTTCAACAGCTTCGGACCAATCATCTGAGGAGCAATTCGGGTGGGATCCGCTCGGTCAATAATGGATTCGGATAAATAGGCGAGAAAAGCGAGCACGGGCGACGCCGATGTGAAGCCCATAAAAGCATTGTGAGGCGAACAATACGTGCGCCACCGACCTTGGGCATTCTTTTGCACCCAACACTCTTCGCCAAAAAAAGTATGCTCGCTGAGGGGGAGTTGCCATGATGAATCAAGACACAGCGAGTCGGCATCGATCCAAACAACTAGGCCACCACGCTGTGAGAGAACTGATTCAATCCAGCGCAATCGCGCTAGATCGGCCAAGATGGGGGTGCGACCCATCAACTTTTTTCGCCGCGCGGGCGCGACCCAATCAAACAGATCATCGGCAAGGGTTTCGTACCCATACCCCGATCTAACCGCCCATTGCTCCACTGACTCCATGCACCGACTGACCCAGACGGGTCGATCACTCGGTGCGGATTGTAAAATCGTCACGGTGTGCATGCAGGCTGCCCAACAATTTTAATCAAGGCCAAAATTATTTTCTAAACCGGTCACGACCGGCACATTAGGTGTGAGCGCACCGATCTGCCCCTCGCGACGCAACCAACGGGAGACAACATCCCATATCGCCTCACCCTGTGTTTTCTGGATCGACGCCCAACCCGCCACTTTATAAGTTTTATGCGCTTCGATCGGTTCACCGTTAAGTGATAAATCAGTAATGCGCGAACCGACTGATGCCAACGGCGCGATGGCATACTGCAACCCCCCTGCGCGAACCATGTCACCACCTTGCTGATAGTAAGGGTCAGGATGAAAAAGGTTATCAGCCACATCCTCTAGCACTTGCTTGAGCCGCGCGCCTGTCATTTCGGTCAACGTGACTTCGGGATAGGTAATGGCAACCTGAGACATCAAATGCTCCATGGTCACGATCTCCCCCGGCAACAACGTGGTGCCCCAGCGAAAACCCGGAGATAGCGCGATCGGCGCGTCCATTTCTTCCATCAGCGCGTCACAAATCAGTTGATCCACACTGCCGTTGAAATTGCCCCGTCGATACAGCAGAGCATCAGTTTGTGCCAACGGTTCGTTCAGCTGAGTCAAAAAGGGCGCTCTGATGCGAGCAATTAACGCCTCCATGTCTGGATCGGGGGGCAGTAGCTCCGCAAAGACGGGCAACAGCTCGTAGGACCACTCTCGGATGCGTCCACCGCGCACCGCGAAGTCGAGTACGCCGATAAACTTGCCATTGGAACCGGCATTGGTCACTAAAGTAACGCCCCCGGGATTAGCGATCTCAAGCGCCCGAGGTAGCGCGTCGTGCGTATGGCCTCCCAAAATGGCATCAATACCGCTCAGGCGTGACGCCAACTTGATATCAGTGTCGGCACCGTTGTGCGACAGTAACACCACCACCTGCGCACCGGCTGCTTTAACCTCATTCACCTTTTCTTGCAGCTCACGCTCTTGGATCCCAAAAGTCCAGTCGGGCGTAAAGTAAGCGGGATTGGCGATAGGCGTGTAGGGAAAAGCCTGACCAATAATGGCGACCGGCACACCATTCATCTCTCGCAAAGTGTGGCTTGCAAAAACCGGGTCACCAAAGTCCCTGTCCTTGACATTGTGCGCAATAAACTCGACTTCGCCGTTGAGCTCGTTATCGAGAATATCCATCACGCGCTCAGCACCTAATGTGAACTCCCAATGCCCAGTCATGATATCGACGCCCAGCAATTGGCTGGCATCGACCATATCTTGACCCTTTGTCCACAGCGCGGTGGCTGATCCTTGCCACAGATCGCCGCCATCGAGCAACAAAGCACCAGGCCGATCTGCTCGCAGTCTTTTTATGAGCGTTGCAAGGTGGGAAAAGCCACCCACGCGACCGTACTGCGCTGCGGCGGCGACATAATCGAGGTGGCTTAGCGCATGCGCAGTGCGCGATCCTGGCGCGATCGTAAAATGCTTCAGTAACGCTTCTCCGACCAAGTGAGGCGGTCGATTGCGAGCCCCATGAACACCAATATTCACTGCGGGCTCGCGGTAGTGCACAGGCAATAGCTGTGCATGCACATCAGTGATATGCATCAGGTGGACGTTGCCTACCGTGGGGACAGAATAAGGATCCGAGGGCGCCTCGGAGGTACGCGCTATCGAAGGTAACGGCAGCCCCGATGCGGCGGCAAGCGCCAACATCTGGTGGAACTCGCGCCGTTTAATGAGCGCTACTCGGTCCTTCGGCGGATTGATTCACCGATGAGTTTGGGTCTAACAGAAATGCCATAACATCCTTGAGTTGCTGTTCCGTCAAGATCTTTTGCGCGCCGAAGCGCGGCATATGCGAACACAGATTAAAGGCATGAGTATCCCACAACTTGGTCCAGGTATAACGCAGCATGGCCTCGGATTGGCCTCGCAAACCATATTGCGTCAACGAGGGCCCCAGCGTTCCGTACGCCACTTCTGTCGGTGCCAACTGGTGACAGGCGTAACAGTTACCCCCATTGGCAATACTCGGATCATCGTTAGACTGAAGGCCTCGTCCACTCGCAGCCACCGCTGAGCCGCGCTGCCAATCACCCAGAAAATTTCCGTCCTCTGGGAACACGACGGCATTTAATCGCTCCTGACGGAGGGCCATCGCGATGTCGTCGTCAACTCGCTCATCACGAGGCTGACTACATCGCTGTTGCAAGGGGTCCTGCTCCAACCTCATCAATGTCGCCTGACCGCTGTCTGAGAACGAAGCGTGTATCACGGACGCCAGATCTTCCGACACCGCTACCGGAGCGACTCCAATCCACACCACTAAAGTGATCCTGCGAAGCGTCGCCCTCATCGCTTTAACCCCGGCGCTGTCATGACGCCACCCGCTGCATTGACTGCCATATAAGTTTGCAACGCAATGCTCACCTCAGACCCAAATATCAGCCCTGGCCAACGCTGCTGCCGAAAGCAATCTTGAAGTCGCCAGCCCATCGTTCTCACCAATCCTTGTGACATGCGATACGCAGGCCAACTGCCATAAGCCTCAGCAACCTCGGTATGCTCTGTGAGGTTCGGTAACTGTTGCAGTCGTATTCGCTTGTTTGATTGTTCGTGACAAGTCGCACAAGAAAAATCATGCGGCCCCGCGCGATAAAAGAAAATCTCTTCGCCCATGGCATACATCGCTCGTTCTTTTGGATGCGCCTGTTCCGGCGCGATGGTCATGCCCTCGGACTCGGCCGCAAGCCAGGTTACCAATGCTTCCAACTCGGTGCCAAAATCGCCTCTCAGCGAGTAAGGCTTTGCTGCGATCACCTCGCGATCCCGGCCCTGCAGCGTCTCCATGCAGTAAAGCAATCGCGTCTCAATATCCATCACGCGGTCGGTATCGGCGAAATAACGCGGGAACTGAGCATAGGCACCTCGGGTGACGCCAGCACCCAGGCCAAGATCACACGCTTCCAGTGTCACAGCGCTGGGACCCTGAGATTGGACCCAGAACTCCTCTCCCTCATCAATCACGAAAATGGCAGGGTTATCGTCGCCCATCAGATCCCGATACTGATCAAAAATGCCCTCATCAGCCAATGCGGGGACGACCATCAACAGCAGCAACCACCACCGCGGTATCATCATCACAAAGCGATACAAAGTCATCGCATCATCGGATTGTCGTCTCACCCTCGCCCGTGCCTCCCTGGTTGTCGGTCCACACCACCCGCACAGCATCACCTGATTGACCGCCTTGAAAGCGCACGCCTAAAAAAGGATTGGCCGACACGGCGGCTCCCCAATGCGCCTGCATAACGGTTTGATCACCATGCAGTACCGCCACTTCTGTAATGAAGTGTGCAGGAATGGACTCCCCCGCCTGATCTTTGCGCATTCCCGTTTCCATGGGGTGACGCATCAACGCTTTGACCTCTGTCAGTTCGCCTTTCTTTTGCGCACGAATTTTTATTCGACCAGCCATGGTGATCTCCTTAGCCGCCACAGCCACCGAGAGTGACTTTGGTCTCTCTCGATGCCATGAATAGTTGTCCGTCAGACTCAACCACGGCATAGAGATTGCCAGTTTGGGCCACTTTGACGCGAGTTTCGATATAAACCTCGGTACCCGGAGCAATGTCAAAAACCGCGGCCAGTGGATTGGGATTCATTTCCACCAACACAGAGACCTTGCTCACGTTAGGCAACACGGTTTGATCTACCTCGACGCGAATCGGCACCACAGCGCCATTTTCAGCAATATCAGGCGTCGTGAAGATGACCCCTTCATGCCGTGTTGGGGTCTGCCCAAGTGCCATAAGCGCCTGATCGAGCGCTGTCGCATCAAATGCCGTCTCGGGCCGAGAACCGGTTGCCCAAGCGCGCGCCGGTAGTGTCATCAGCGCACCCAGTGCCGCCGCCCAATTGAGCAGACGCCTCCTAGATACCCGGCCTTTAATGGTGTCATTCATCCCTCATTCTCCTTCTGTTCCAATTCGCCTGCGATTAACCACGCGATAATGTCTTGTAACGCATCGCCACCCACATCGGGCATCGCCGGCATCGGCAGGTCACCCCACACACCGCCGCCGCCTTGGGTGATGCGGTTTTGCAAATACGCCGCGTGCTGTGACCCTTCATACCGATCTCTGATGTCACGAAAACTAGGCCCTATGAGTGGCCCTGTCATCTGGTGACATGCTGTGCAGCCTGCTGTCGCGAGCTGCTGTGCAGGAATACTCAGCACCGCAGAGCGCAGCGGTTTATTTTGCGCCGAAGGCGCCGCAGTCCATTGCCCCGGATACGGACCCCATGACCTAGATTGCTCTGCCAGATTACCGTGAGCATTCATTGCATATTCGGGCAACGAGGAGGTCACTCCCGTTTCTACCGCACAATCTGACACACATTTGTGCCCCATCACATCCGGCGGATCCGACACTGACCACAGTCCATGGTCACGGGTCATGCCATTGCGATTGGGCATACGCTGCTGAACCACTCTGATATTGGCATCAGACAAGACAAAGTCATCTTCAACGACGTAACCGAGATTCAAAATATAGGCGAGTAGCGCATAGACCTCGTCCGACGTCAGTGATTTCGGCGCATTCCATGGCATAGCGCGATAAATATAGTCCCAAAGCGTCGACAGGGTCGGCACTTTCATTAGAGTCGTTCTCGTAATCGCTGGATTTTGTAATGCCGCCACCCGCCCTTGCGCGATGTCCTCTTCGGTGATGTTACCCAGTACAATCGGCGCAAAGATATGATTGGCATCGCCAAAATCACCGTGACAACTGGCACATTGCGCCAGCCAAATCTCTTCGCCCTGCCAAACGTCGCCACTGCCCTCGGGTAAACCGAGGAAATCAGGGCGAACATCGATATCCCAAGCTGCGATTTCAGCGTCAGATGCCAGCCGACCAATGCTTTTCACCCCTTGAGGCAGGTTCGATGCCGAAACCGTGCCCAGCGTCGCTAGGACCACTAAGCTCAGCGTTACAACGCTAGCCCAGTTGAACATTGTGGACGGCTCCGTCGGCGGCAACCCGCCATGTTTGAATCGCATTGTTGTGATAAATCGACCGGGTCCCGCGTCGCGCTACCAATTGGTTCCGCGTCGGTTGTGTGTAGCCGGTGCTATCGGTCACTCGGCTTTGCAGTAGCGCCTCCTCACCGTTCCAGACCCAATCAAAATTAAAACGCGTCAGCGCCTTAGGCAGCATCGGTCCATCGACTCTCGCGGCGCGCCAGTTTTGGCCGCCATCCGTTGATACCTCCACTTTACTCACCGTACCCCGCCCACTCCACGCCAACCCAGTAACGCAGTAATACCCGTGCTGTAACAGGGTCTGCCCCCCAGAGGGCGAGGTGATCACCGATTTAGCTTCCTGGATACCCGAATACTGACGATGCGTTCCGTCGGGCATGAGGTCAACATAGTGTGACGTTTCATCCTTAGTCCCCCAAGGTTGATCACCCACCTCTAGGCGGCGCAGCCATTTAACCCAAGAAACGCCCTGCACGCCCGGCACCACTAACCGCAACGGGTAGCCATTTTCGGGTCGCAACATTTCGCCATTTTGACCATAAGCCACGATGGCATCATCCAGTGCTGCGTCTAAGTTAATGGTTCTCGTCATACCAGACCCGTCGGCACCCTCAGCGAGCAGGAATCGCGCCCGCTGACGATCGTAGCCTGCCCGCTCTAGCAACAGGGATACCGGGACCCCCGTGAATTCAGAGGCTGACAACATACCGTGGGTGTACTGCACAGTCGGTACCGCAACATTGCCCCACTCAAGGCCCGTGTTAGCGCCACACTCCAGAAAATGGATGCGAGAGACACTGGGCAGTCGAAGTAAATCGGCCATGGTAAAAACCGAAGGCGAGTCGACCAGACCATTGATCATCAAACGATGGCGCGTTGGATCGATATCAACCCACCCCTGGTGGTGCCGCTCGAAGTGGAGCCCACTGGGCGTGATCATGCCGAACAAGCTCTGCAGTGGCGTAAACGCAACGCTTGCCTGATTGGTTTGGGTCAGGCCGGGGCTTTGTCGCTTAATCACCTGAGCCTCAAAAGGGGATGGCTGGCCATAGGGGGTTGTCACCACAGGCTTGCCTAGGGTTCGAGACCAACTCGGCAGGGCCAGTATGTCGGGGTCATCAGCAGCGTGACTGGGCGCAATAGCAGTGGCAGCAGCGGCGGCCAAAGCCCCCTTCAATAGTTTTCTGCGAGCCGTATTCACACCACCTAGATGGATTTCATCAACCAAATCCGCGTCTAAAAATGACTCGGGAGCCGGCGCTAAGCGTCCTCTTTCTTGATTGTCTCGGCTTGTCACGCTGCTTCCCCCACCAATCGGGCATCCTCTGATCGGAATAGTGATTGGATTGCACTGCGATGCGATATTCTTTTTAAGAATAACACTATGCTAATGTGTCACCGCTGCGCTAGCAACCGGCCTGACACCAACTCAACCAACACGCTATCGAGCCGCCTGGTTGATGACTACACTGGTTGTCGATTGCCCGGTCTATGGATCCCGTTACCGCATAAAAACAATCGCTTAAGGTGTTTCATCTCGATACCGATAAGCCATTCAGCTAGGAGCAGGTCATGTCTCGTTCTGTCTTGACGCCACTCGCACTATTGCTTTTGTTGCTTACGCCTTGGTCATCGCATAGCAGTGACGCCGATCGCTATGGCGTCGTATTTCATGTGGATTCCGACACCAAGATGAATCATATGCTGAGACAGGTTGGACGACATCACGCCGCCAATCATGCCATGCCAACCCGAGTCATTCTCATCGCAGAGGGTGTCAAAGCCGCACTCGACAACGCCACTGATTCGAGCGGAGGCGCTTACAGCGCCCAAATGGAGCAACTCATTGCTGCCGGCATCCGTATCTTTGCCTGCGAAACGACGTTGACCAGCTATGACCTCAGCGCAGACGATTTGGCATTGGGGGTAGAGACAATCCCTTCAGGTGTCGCGGAGCTAGCGCGCCTTCAAGTCAGCCATCAATGGGCCTACATCAAACTATGATCCATCGCTGTGGCCCGGGCATGACAGGTCTCAGCAAATGCCTGGTCGCTGTCAGCCTCTCAATCTGGGCATTCGTCCGTTTGGGCGCCTACCCCGAGCAAACCGTTTTAGTCTATGTCCATAGCCCAACCTGCGGCGCCTGTGCCCAGTTCGATCGCGAAGTGGGCGCGATCTACCATAAGACCGAGGAGTCAGCTTTATTACCACTGCAACGGATATCTCTCGAAGCGTGGCAAGACGGCCAACACGACCATTCGGACTGCGTGGCGACGCCCGTTAGTAGCACCCCTACCTTCGTTCAAATTCAAGATTGCCGAGAGATAGATCGTGTGACCGGCTATTCCGATGAAGCCCTCTTTTGGTTAGCGCTCAGACGAATGGTGAATCGACTGGCGCCAGCGTCTCGAAACAAAGACCCAGCGCTATGAGTCACGCCGGTAAGCGTGCTCCTTGACTGCCGCATCACTTGATTCGTCGTGCTCCCGGCGCTGGCGGCTCCGACGCTATCCCAGCAAAACACTGCGCATGGTGCATCCAGTCTTCGGCAATCGCACCCTCATATTCCAGCTGGGTATCCTGAATGTTCCGCGTTTGCGTCACCACCTGAGCAAATTCATGCGCCTGTCCGCTAATGCGCTGATCGCTATCGGGCGATCCAAACTCCCAGCGTTCGCCAGAGGGGGACAGCAATGACACAAAAGGCGGTGCCTCAGGGACCGCTTCACCCCGAACGGTGAAAGACCACCCAAAGGTATTCACGCCCAAAATGACAATGTTGTGAATCCGATCGGCTTCCTCGCGTTGCACACTCAGCTCATCGGCAATCGCCTGCCCGTGCGCCCAGGTTTCCATTTGTCTCGCGGTAATAGCAGAACGAGCACTCATGCTGGGACCGACCCAGGCCACTCGCTGGGAAACATCTGCCTGTTGATACGCCGTCGCGACTGACTGATACCCCGAGCGCCACAGTGCTACCAGGGGCAGCCCAGTCTCAGAGAAATGTTCAAGCTCGATCTCTGGCAACGTACTGCCGGCCATCATCGAGTCCACCGCCGGTTTCAGAGCCTGCTGAAAGTCGTCAGGGGCTGTCAGCGCTAAATCCGCCATTCGATTCCAAAAATGGAGATGCCGAAGAATCGCCTCAAAAGTCCAGGATTTAAAGCCCGTCACTTGGGTCAACTCAGCCTCAGTAAGCGGCCCTATCAGCGCATCGAGCGCTTGTGACTCCAACAAAAAATCATCTGCCTGTTTCATCTCGACTCCTTACAAAACTGACTCGTTACACGCATTAGGGTGACCATCACGACGGCGATGGATCATCTCCGTCATCCAACGTCAATATGACATCTCCCGCGGCCATTTGCTGGCCTACTTGAGCACGGATATCGGTGACGATGCCAGCAACAGGCGCCAAAATCTCATGCTGCATTTTCATGGCTTCGAAGACTGCCAAACGTTGATCAACCTCCACCTGCTCTCCATCCTCCACCAACAATGACAACATCTGTCCATGCATCGGCGCAGTCACACTTCCCCCCTGTGCCGCGTCCTGGCTTTCGGGTGGAATGAGATCTAGGTTACTCAAGGTGAAATCGATACGCTGACTGGCTATCTCAATAGCCGCTGGTGACGGCGCGTAAAATTGCAATACTTCTGGCACACCGTCGACCCCCATCGTCGCACAGGCCTCCGCCATCTGCTGACAGATCACTTCGTGCCGATCTTCGCCAATCGTAATCTCATAATGCTGCGCACTGTGGGTTGCGACAACCGCCCGGAATTCGTGATCGCCCACAGCATAACGATAAGTGACCTCTGCTGCACCGGTGGACACCCATCCGCGTAATTCTGCACTCACAGACAACGCGCTGGCAAAGTGCCTCTCAGCAGCCAGTGACTGCTGTAAGGCAATAGCCGCCGCCATCTCGCGGGTGCTGGGGAGTTTACGCTGGTAACCGTCGGCAAAATGCTGGTCAACCCAATCAGTGGTAGCCAATCCTTCCACAAAGGTAGGATGGCTCAGCAACGTCATTAAGAACTCACGATTATGCGTGACGCCCATGAGCGCAGTACCTTCTAGTGCCGCGCGCAAGCGGATGCGTGCAGCGTCTCGTGTTGGTCCCCGGGCAATAATCTTCGCCACCATCGAATCATAAAAAGGCGAGACGGCATCTCCCGTTTCGACGCCAGTGTCCACTCTAACGCCCTCAACGGTAGGCACTTTAAACAATGAGACGGGTCCCGAGCTGGGCAAAAAGGCTGACGCGGGATCCTCGGCACACAGCCTGACTTCGATCGCATGTCCGACTAGGTCGACTTCCTCTTGAGGCACCGGCAACTGCTCACCTTGCGCGACGCGAATCTGCCACTGCACCAAGTCAAAACCGGTAACCGCCTCGGTGACCGGGTGCTCAACCTGCAAACGTGTATTCATCTCAAGGAAAAAGAAATCCCCCGAGGCATCCAATAAAAACTCGACCGTCCCGGCACCGACGTATGCCACCGCCCTCGCTGCTTCTACCGCCGCAGCCCCCATCGCGCGCCGCAACTCGGGGGTCATGACGGGGCAAGGTGATTCCTCAATGATCTTTTGGTGACGACGTTGTAAAGAGCAATCCCGCTCTCCCAAATGAATCACATTGCCGTGAGCATCAGCAAAAATCTGTATCTCGACATGACGAGCCGCCTGCAAAGCGCGTTCCAAAATCAAGTCATCATTGCCAAAGGCACGCTGCGCTTCTGAGCGAGCCAGCTCAATCGCTTGAGACAACACGCTCAGGTCTTCGACCCGCCGCATGCCTCGCCCACCACCGCCGGCGGCCGCTTTGATCATTACCGGCGTTCCTATTTTTTCTGCCTCTTTGATGAGCGTCTCAATAGACTGATCGTCGCCCTGATAACCCGGGATACAGGGCACACCAGCTTCAAGCATTGCTCGCTTCGACAAGGCCTTATCGCCCATGATTTCCACTGCGGTCGCCGGTGGGCCGATGAATCGAACACCTGCCTCGGCACAAGCGGCTGCAAAAGCCGTGTTCTCAGACAAGAAACCATAGCCAGGATGAACCGCATCGGCGCCCGCCTTCTGCGCCGCCTCGAGAATGGCGGCCGCATTGAGGTAGGACTCACTCGCGGCGAGCCCTCCTAGCGGGATGGCCATATCGGCTTGCCGCACGTGGAGTGCTGCAGCGTCTGCGTCGGAATAGACGGCAACCGTCTTTAACCCCAGCGCCTTGGCTGTGCGCATCACGCGCACTGCAATCTCACCCCGATTGGCGACTAGGACCGTTTCAATTGCACTCATTTTCAATTCTCCTGCTGCCAGTTAGGCGTGCGCTTCTCAAGGAAAGACGCAACACCTTCCACCCCTTCGTCACCCTTTAGACAAGCGGTGAAATTCTCTGCCGCAACCCGCATTTTTTGCTCGTCAGGGATGGTGGCAAGCTGCCTGAGCAGTGTCTTTGTCGCCGCCACGGCGCCAGGCGCACACGCCAATACGTCGCTGCGGATCTGTTGCTCTGCCTCTGTTAATGCATCCTCATTTGCCACGACCACATCTAAGACGCCAAGGTGAGCTGCTTCAGTTCCCTGAAATTTTGCTGCACTGAGCATCAATCGACGCCCGGTTGACGCACCACATTTTTGCATCACGTAACGTGCAATCTGTGCGGGTGAAATACCAATACGCGTCTCTGAAAAGGCAAAACGAGCCTCTGCAGTACCGATTGTCACATCGCAGCAGCAGGCCAAGCCCAAACCACCCGCCATTGCGGCACCCTCAATTAACGCCACCGTCACCATGGGCAACCGATCAAACTGGTAGAGTAGCCGACCAATCGTCTCGCTCATTCCAATCACGTCATCGTGAGTGGCATTCGCCATTGATTGAAACCCTTTGAGATCACCTCCGGCGCAGAAAAAACCGCCTCGCCCTCTCAGGGTAAGACCGCGAACAGATCGATCGTGTTCGATCGCCTCGCAAATACGCTGCAAATCAGCAACAACCGCATCGGTCAGTGGATTGCGGCGTTCAGGCTGATTGAACCAAACCGTCAACCATCCCTGCTCCCATTCACACTCGACAGAATCCGTTTTAGGTAAGTTGATCATGGTTACATCCTTGCCACAGCAAAACTGTTCGGTGTAAGCACTCGCTGTCGCCCCTCCAATATCGTCTCGAGACAGAAAGCGAGCACCTTGCGCGTATCCCGCGGATCAATCACACCGTGATCAAGCACCCGACCAGAGGAAGAATAGGCATCCTCTTGCGCGTCAAAATGGGCGCGGATAACGGCCTCCTGCTCGGCCAGTGTTTCAGCGGGAATCTCGATCCCCTTTCGTGCCGCACCCGCCTTGGCAACCTCGCTCATCGTTGTCGCCGCACTTTGACCCGCCATCACACCTGTGCGCGCGCTAGGCCAGGCAAACAAGAAATCGGGCTCATAGGCCCACCCGCACATCCCATAGTTACCCGCGCCGAAGCTAGCACCAATGTACAGGCTAATTTTAGGAACGCGCGTCGTGCTCACCGCCTGAATCATTTTTGAGCCATGCTTGATCATGCCCGCCTGCTCGTACTCTGTGCCGACCATATATCCGGTGGTGTTCTGGAGAAAAATAATGGGCAGATCAGCTTGGTCACACAGCTGGATAAACTGCGCAGCTTTGGTCGCGCCATTGGGGTCAATGGGTCCGTTGTTGCCAATGACCGCGCACGCAATACCCGTGATGCTGGTGTAGGCACACAGCGTCGATGCGCCATAACGCGGTTTAAACTCCTCAATATCAGAACCATCCACCACTCGAGCCAGTACCTCGCGGCAGTCGTAGGGTACCTTTGGGTCAGTCGGAACCGCTCCGGCGAGCTCCTCGACATCGTACAGCGGTGCCTGATACGAACGCCGCGGCACCGGCACTGCGCGGCGATTCCAGTCGAGACGGTCAAAGACCTCGCGCGCCTTCAGTAATCCGTGCGCATCGTCCTCCACCAAATATTCCACAACACCTGTGACGCTCGCGTGCATCTCGGTACCCCCCAAATCCCGATCGTTGGCAATCTCGCCCGTGGCCGCGCGAACCAATGCCGCACCCCCCAAAGCCGCCATCCCATTCTCTTTGACGCCAATCACATAGTCGGACATTCCCGGCATGTACGCGCCCCCAGCAGTGGAGCCCCCGTGCAAGACGACCAAGGTCGGAAGACCCATTGCGGACATTTGTGCCAAGTTGCGAAAAATTGCGCCAAATGTGGACCACAGTTCAGTTTGGTACTGCAACAGATTGGCACCCGCGCTCTCCACCAAATGGATCAGAGGTAATTTCTGGCGTTTACAGATCGTCTGCAAAGACAGCGCCACCTCGCCGGTCTTACCAGTCATCGCACCAGCAGAGATACCCGAATCATCCACCCAGATCATGCAGCGCGCGCCACCCACAAAGCCGATACCCACCAAGACCGAGGCACCGGGAATACTGGTTTCCTGATCAGGATTATCCACACCAAAATTGGCAAGGGTATGCAATCTTAAAAAAGGCATACCCGGATCTAACAGACGGTTTAACCGATCGCTCGGTATCAGCTGACCGCGTTTTTCGAAAGTGGCCTGGCGCTTCGAAGAGGCCTTTTGTGCGCGTGTCTCGAGTGCACGAAGCCGTTCTACAAACGTCATCATACTGGCGCGGTTCGCAGCAAATTGCTCCGAGCTCGAATCTATCTGGGATGCCACAGCGACCATATCAGTCTCCTAGTAATGCTTCCGGTATGGCTACCGGCGTATCCAATAAAATCTGTGCGTAGCCCTTTGCTTGGGGATCATTGCGTAAACTGGCGACACCGCCGCCGCCCAAAGCATGGTGCAGTAAGAAGTTCAGCGCCGGTAATCCCGGCAAGAAAAATCGATCGATCTCGGGGCTCGCCATAAAGTGCACAAAACGCGACGCCACGTAATCCTCGGTCAACACCGCGGCAATCCAAGGAAGAAAATCGGGGTGACGTGCCATCACGCCAATGTTCGCCTTGTCACCTTTGTCTCCCGATCGCGCCCAAGCCAGACGCTCCAAGGGGACCTCAATCATTGTTGTATCACCCGCCACTTGAGCGGCGGTAGAGGGCACATCAGCCTGCTCGGCTTGGCGCACCGCTGCAGGAGCCGGTGATGGCGTTGCACTGGGCAACACTTGATCTGCCGTATGAATTTTGACCTCGGCCAAGCTGCGGTCAACCAACGCGGAGAATAATCGAATGACCGGTGAGGACTTAGGGCGGGTGCCCGCAAAGGCACAAAATCCCGGGGGAGCGCCGAGCCCGACTCCGGAAAGCTCTCGCATTAGCAGGTCGGCCGCGCGGCGGTCACTGTGGCGACATCCCACCTTGACGGCCACCTCGCGACTTCTCACATAGCGCGCTGAATCACCCCAATGACTCTCGTCTCCTACGACTTCGACGGCCACATCAACATAGTCAGGCGCCCCCATCACAGAGAGCTTGCGTCGCGCTCGCTTAATCGCCTCGTCGGCAAAGATGCGAGCTTTTTCTGCCGCTCTAGCGCCGACATAAAAACCGATCATGCCCACCCGCCAACCGTCGGCCCAAGTAATCGAGGCTTTATAACACTCAGGTACACCGCGACCTCGGGCGCCGGTAACAGCGACACGATCGGCTTCGATTTGCTGCACTTGCACCGCCGTAAAATCGCAAATGACATCGGGCAACTCATAGTGAGTCGGGTCGCCAATCTCGTACAGCAACTGTTCTCCTACCGTTCCCCTGGTGACACACCCACCGGTTCCCTCGGGCTTTGTGATGACCATCGAGCCATCCGCCGCTATCTCCGCAATGGGATAACCGACCTCATGTAGCGTCTCATGCACCTCGTGCCAGTCAGTGTAATTGCCGCCGGTCACCTGTGGGCCGCATTCAATGAGATGTCCCGCTAGCGAGCCGGCGGCTAATAAATCCAGATCTTCTTGTCGCCAGCCAAATTGATGGATGCAGGCCCCCAGCGTGACGGCACTGTCAACGCACCGCCCTGTGACCACGATATCGGCCCCTAGATTGAGGGCTTCCGCGATGGGAAATGCCCCTAAATAAGCATTGGCACTCGCAATTGATTCGCGAGGTGGCGGCGTGTCACCACTGAACATCTCACTGGGATCAGAATTGAGGAGCTTGTCGAGTTGCGGCATCAGATCATCGCCGGTCACGACCACAACGGTCAGAGACAATCCTGCGGCATCAATCAGTTGGCGAATCGCCGCACCACAGGCCTCTGGGTTGACGCCGCCGGCATTACTGATCAATTTGACACCCGATTGAGCGATTGCGGATAAGTGTGGCGCTACCACGCCCGTCACAAAGTCAGTGGCATAGCCTTTTTCTGGATCGCCGGCCTTAGCACGCGCCAATATCGACATCGTGATCTCAGCGAGGTAGTCGAACACAATAAAGTCGAGATTACCCTCTGCCATAAACTGAGGAAGCGCCATATCGGCCTCCCCCCAGTACCCTGTGGCACCACCAATGCGAATCATTTAGCCAGCCTCCCGCAACCACCAACGCATCATTACCGGACTCAACGGTTTCCAAGTGATTTCAATTCATTTAAACTGAGTCATACTCATTATACGAGCGATTCACTTTGCCAGCAAGCCAACCCGACGTACCTAACACGTCAAGACAACGCCTCGAGGCGAAAGAATCCAGCATCCTCGATGCGGCTGAGCAGGTGTTTACGCGCGCTGGGTTTGATGGGGCGAAAATTGCCACCATCGCACAGACTGCGGCAGTCGCAGAGGGGACTGTGTACCTCTATTACCGCAATAAGCAGGATTTACTCGCCGGCGTGGTCGGCCGCTTTTGGGCACGTCTAACACTCGGGGCTGAGGAAGCCATCACCCCAGAGGCCAGCGCTGTGACGCAACTAGACCAGTTGGCGCGCTACCACCTCCGCTCCATCCTCGAGCAATTTGAGGTGGTATCGCTGACCTACCGTGCTAGACCACAGCAGGAGCGGGATCTAGATCAAGTGCGAGATTACGTCAGAATTTTTGATCGCATCATGCTGCGCGGGATTGACCGAAAAGAGCTACCCGATGGCGTGCCGGTCTCACAGTTACGCGATGTTTTTTTCGGCACTTTAGAGTTTTCAGCGCGCACCCTGAAACTGCGCAATCAACCCTATGATCAATCCATTGTCACCAATCTTTTGGCGTTAATGGGTCAGTCAGTGGCTGTAGATAAGTCAGTTTCGGTGGCACCCGAGCCCAGCAACAGCGACCTCATGCGCACCCTTCAATCGATTCGAGATCAACTAAAATCCGCGAAAACAGACTGAGCGCTAACCTCCCGTGAACCAGGTTGCCTTGGCATCCAGCGCAGTGCGGTCCATCGATCCCACGTAGCTGAGTTTTTCCCTCGCTTGCGGCAGGTGATAACGGTAGAAAAAAGTGCAGGCTGCCAATTTACCTTGGTAAAAATCAGCGTCAACGCTCGGCTCATTCTCGAGTGCACGTTGCGCAATCACTGCCTGCCACAACCACAACCAAGCGATGACGACATGACCAAAGGCGTCGAGGAACGGGGTCGCATTGGCGAGACGCGCCAGTACGTCAGCGTGATCATTCACGGCGCTCACCGTGGTCGTCACGTCTTGCCAAGCTTCCTTTAATGACTCTGCCAAGGGCTCAAACTGAGGGATTCCACTGACCTCATCGAGCAGCGACTGGATTTCTTGCCCCAACAAATCAAGCGCTTTACCTCCCGCCAGATTCACTTTTCTACCCAAGAGATCCATACCTTGAATACCATGAGTCCCCTCATGAATCGGATTGAGGCGATTATCGCGATAGTGGCGCTCAACCGGGTATTCACGGGTGTAACCGTAACCCCCCAGTATTTGTATGGCATGCTTATTCGCCTCCAACGTGTATTCCGAAGGCCACGACTTAGCCACTGGCGTTAGCAGTTCTAATAGCAGCGTAAGGCGCTCTTTCTCGACCGCGTCCTCAGTCATCACTTGCTGGTCAACCAGCTGAGTACAATACGACAGCAGTGCAATACTGCCCTCGACCGTGACTTTTTGCTCCATCAATAATCGCCGAATATCCGCATGCTCAATAATCGGTAGCATGGGTGAATTAGGATCCTTAATACCCGGATGCCGACCCTGAGGCCGGTTGCGAGCATAATCGAGGGAGTAGAGATACCCTGCCAAACCCGACATCGCCGCGCCCATGCCCACTCCGATGCGCGCCTCATTCATCATATGAAACATATTTTTTAGGCCTTCGTGCTCTGCTCCCACCAAATAACCCAAGCACTCACCACCCTCACCAAAATTAAGCAGAGTATTAGTGATGCCTCGCTGGCCCATTTTGTGGTTTAAACCCGCTAGCGCTATATGATTGAAATCGCCGATCTCACCCGTCTCAGTCACACGATATTTCGGTACTAGAAATAACGAAATACCTTTGACGCCCGCTGGTGCTCCGGGCGTTCGGGCGAGCACCATATGAACAATGTTTTCAGAGACGTCTTGGTCACCACCTGAAATCCACATCTTCGTGCCCGTAAGGCTAAAACTGCCATCACCAAGCGGCTCAGCCACACAGCGAATATCAGAAAGCGACGATCCGGCATGAGGTTCAGACAGACACATGGTGCCAAACCAACGCCCCTCGACGAGCGGGGGTAGATAACGCGCTCGTAGCGCGTCACTGCCACAAGCCTCTAGCATGTGAGCATTGGAGGTGGTCAGAAAAATGTAGCCGACCGCCGAACCATTCGCGGCTTGGAAAATGCCCTGCATAAAGTTAGCCACCAGCATAGGCAGCTGCATGCCCCCCAATGAGGCATCAAATGTTGCGGCGGGCAACCCTGCTTCAACAAACGTCTTGAGACAGGCTTTCAGACTATCGGGAGTGACCGCACGACCCGCCTCAAAAACAGGTTCGTGCTCGTCTAGCTCCGCGGCGCAGGGTAGAAACGCTTCCTCGGCAATCTGTTGTGCCAAATCAAGTATGGCGGTGACCGTATCGCGATCATGCTCCTGGTATCGATCGTTCTTGAGGAGCCCCTCTAAGTCGAGCATCTCGTAAAGATAAAAATCGATATCGCGACGATTCACAATCATGGACATGCCTTAACTCCTGACAGATGGCGGTAAAATTTGAAACGCGCTGGATGCTTTCAACACATTCAGCAAGCGACAGCGGCGGTCAAAGGATAGCGGGTTTACTTGCGTGGAATCGACACTGCTCTTGTCACAGGATCCGACAGCACCGTGCAGACCCGCGTCGAAGGACTCAATCTCTCAGAAAGCCTGAGCCCTGATGAGGCCCCATCAACTCTGGCCGAATCGGCGTCACATTTTCAGCGTCTAATACCTTGCGAATGCGCTTGCCAACTCGGCCCTGCTTAACCCAAACAAAATCATGCCGCGGCTCATGGCCCGAGAAACCCATTACATGCTCCGTTAGCAGCGATGTGACGACGTTCAAATCCATCTCAGCACAGGCCCGCAACAATCGATGTGCCGCATCTTCGATCACATCAAAATCAAAAGCCTCTTCTTCAGCCCTCATGATCATGGGGTGCCCTGTTCCCGTGACCGACGTACCCAGCAGAAGTTCCTCGTGGAGTTTCTCCCCCGGTCGTAACCCGATGTACTCGACATCAATTTGCTCGCCGAACATATTGTCACGCTCTACATCGTAACCGCTCAGACGGATCATCCGCTCTGCAAGTTCCACTATTCTTACCGGCTCACCCATATCCAAGACCAAGACATCGCCACCCGTACCCAAGGCGCCCGACTGCAAAACAAGCTGAGCGGCCTCACGAATGCTCATGAAGTACCGAGACACCTCTGGGTGGGTAACGGTCACCGGACCACCAGTGCTAATTTGCTCTCTGAACAGCGGCACTACTGAACCCGATGAGCCCAGCACGTTCCCGAATCTCACAATACAGAAGCGTGTCGGCGTCTCAATTTGAGACAGCCCTTGCAAAATCAGCTCAGCGAATCGCTTCGACGCCCCCATGACATTAGTGGGTCGGACGGCTTTATCCGTGGACACTAAGACAAACGTCCCAACACCAGCACGGTGAGCTGCCCAAGCCGCACTCCATGTTCCGTGCACGTTATTTGCCACCCCTTCCGATACGTTGTATTCCACCATCGGCACATGCTTATAAGCCGCTGCGTGATAGACGGTATCGACCGAAAAGGTTTTAAAAATAGATTCAAGCCGCTGTTCATCTCTGACACTACCCAACAAAGTGATAATGGGGAAATGTAGGCCGTGTCGATGGCACAGACTCTTCATCTCACGATCGACGCTATAGAGCGCGAATTCTGAGATATCCAATAAGATCAGCTCTTTTGGCGCCGAGGTTAAGATTTGGCGACACAACTCAGAGCCAATACTGCCTCCGGCACCCGTGACCATAACCACCTTGTCCGTGATGCATCGGCCAATAAGCTCCGGATGTGGCGGAACAGGCTCCCGCCCTAATAAATCATCGAGATCGACATCCTGAATTTGATTGACGATCGCGTTGCCCGAGATCAGTTCCGAGATTTTGGGGATGGTACGGACCCTGACCGGCAAACCGACTAGCGAGTTAATGATGGCGCGTCGACGCTCTTGAGAGGCAGAGGGAATCGCTAGCAACACCTGACGGACGACATGTTCCTCAACCAAGCTAGAAACATCTCCCGCACCCAAGACGGGTCGACCGTTGATCACGGTCTCATGCAAATCAGGATTGTCATCGATAAAGGCAACAACGCGATAGTCTGACCCATGGTTTAGAGCATTGAGCAACTGGCGACCAGACTCGCCTGCACCATAGATAATGACGCGGCGGGCATCCGCGCGGGTGCTGACCTGGTGCCAGGCGCGCGAAATCAAGCGCACACCACCAATGCCGACAAAAAGTAGCAACCAATAGACGAGGAGTGCGGTGCCCGGCAGGTTCAGCGATGTGACCGTACTGGCCGCAGCCAGCGCAAGCGTTGAGAAGCTGACCGCTTTGGCAAGATCCCAAACAGCTTGCTGTCCCATGTATCGAATCACTGATCGATACAGGCCCTGCAATATGAAGATCAGCGAGGTCGCAATCAGCTGCACACTTGCGCCCAGCAGCCACATTTCGTTCGCCGGTCGCGCTAGTGCATCAGTGCCAATAATGGCGGCACCGTACAAGGCGCCAACCACAATCATCAGATCTAGTAATAGCCACCCTGAAAAGTGAAAAGGGGGCGGAGGGGATCGACGGACCAGCAGCCAAACCACGGCAGACATAGAACTGAATCCAATCGCTCGAAAACGCGACATTATTTTTGTAACTGTATCCACTCTTACCACCCAGCCAAGCCCCAGGGGGCTGACGCTGTTTATATCGAGAGGACGTAGTTTAAGCTCTGATTCGCGCGTACACCACCACCGAAACCGCAGGAATGGTCGACAAAAGTACCAGAAGTGGCAAAGGTAGTTGGTTATGAACAATCAATATCGCCAGCGGATACTGCCAAACCACTTGCATCGCCAGCAATCCCAAGGTGACTGGTAAGGGGCTGCCCACCCTCAGGATAAGTCGCTGATACGCATGATCACGGTGGGCTACCTGTGGCGCTTTTCCCAATACGAGACGAATTAACAGCGTAATACCCGTATCAAGAAAGAAAGGCATCATCAGCACGACCCATGCCCAACCCAACAGCATTGATTGGTCAAAAGCCACTAGCCCCAATACCGCAAGAAAAAACCCGAGTGGTATGGCGCCTGCATCACCCATAAAGAGCTTAGCGGGAGGCCAGTTCAGCCACAGCAAGGGCAGACCACACATAGCCGCCCAAGCGCACCACTCAACCCAACCGGGGTGATCAGAGAAACCAAAATGGGCCATCAAACCCAATCCCACCGACACACATAAGAGCTGCGCGGTCGCTAATCCATCAGCACCATCCATAAAATTGAAAAGATTGATGCACCAAGCAACACCCATCCCCGCCGCAATCAAAGCAACACCCGACATAGGAGATTCCTGGAACATCAGCCAAGGCGTCAGTAAACCCACCGCCAAATAGCACAGCAATCGCAAACTGCTGGCTAATCCCCAGCGATCATCGATCAGTCCAATCACAGTCAGCAGCGCGAGGAACACCGCGACAATCTGCGCGCCGTCTACCGGGGGCCCCAAGGCCACCAGTGCAGACAACAAACTGACTGGTACGATCCCAGCGCCGACTACGGTCGGCTGGGCATGGAGGCCTCGATCAGTCGGATGGTCCACTAAACCCCAATAAGGCGCGACTTTAAGATAAAGCAATAATCCTAATGTGGACGCAACCAGCAAGCACAGAAGGAGCATCACAAAGATGATTCGGCCAGACAGAGGGAGTCCAGCGTCCATTTTGGCTGCCAACCCGAAATGGGTGGCTGAGCACCAATCCAATAATGCTGAGTGAGTGCCCGCCAGGTCACGCCGGGCTCCAATGCGCCACGCCAATCCAAAGCACGCGCCCCGCAGCGACATAACCACTCGGGCGTTATTCCCCAGCATCTGCCGGCGGACAGTGCTGAGGAGATCCGCGCCGCGTCGTATTGCTGCCCGTCGGTGACGGCCAACACCGTTGAAGGCGTTGTGCTCAGCAAAGACTGCGCCGCGCGATCGACAATCAGCTCAATTAAGTCGGGACGGCTAACCAAGCATCGATTTCCCACCGCAGGGAGCGCGGCCGGCCACCAGCGCATCAGATGAGCGAGTCTCGCAAGATTCGCCGTGAGCTCTTTGTCGTAGATCAGTGCGGGCCGGATGATAGTTAATGCTTGTTCGTGACGCTGGCAGATCGCTTTGAGTGCGATCTCCGACTGCCATTTCGATGCGGCGTATCCATCGTTAGGCTCGGGATAGAGCGTGGCATCACTGTCTGCGAGATGCGCCGCAGCCGGCACCGTATTGAGCGAGCTGATAAATAGGAAATGAGGAACGCCCATTCGACCGGCAGCATCAGCCAACTGCCTCGTTGCCTGGACATTGACTCGCTCATAATCTGCCCGACTTGCCAAACGGTGTGCCAAACCACCGCAGTGAACCACGCAAGAGACGTCGCGAAAAAG
>ERZ767114.404-NODE-404-length-24598-cov-3.954121_pt1 | contig 24598 bp, 21 predicted proteins | sample MGYA00374952_ERZ767114 | MGnify/ENA primary metagenome ERZ767114 (study PRJEB28939, sample SAMN06267156) | marine metagenome | isolation source: Columbia River Estuary | place: USA:Columbia River Estuary, USA | collected 2012-05-05 ...
GGCAGTGGCGATTGTTGCCTTACTGTCAGCCATGAGTGTGCCCACCTTTCGAGATCAATTGGCGGCAGCACGGGCTCGCGCGGGCGCCCATCAGTTGTACAGCATGGTGCAGACTGCGCGCAGCACCGCGCTGCTATCGGGTGAAGACAGCATGCTGTGCCCCTCGCAGCACCTAGAGGCAGAACAACCGACCTGTGAGGGACATTTTGGTGAGTCCGTTGTTCTGATGAACCCGGCCGGATTGTCAGCGACGCTGCACAAGGTCTGGTTGCCACTTGAGGGCGTCACGGTACGCAACCGAGCGGGCACCACGGTAGTGGGTGGCACATTACGATGGGACCGGTATGGATTTGGTAATCGTAACGTGACCTTATCGGTTTGCTCGGGCGGGCATAACTGGTCCGTTGTGGTGAATCGCTTGGGCAGGCCCAGATTGGCAAGGCAGTGGGGTGCGTGTCCCTGATCTATGTGTCCTGTCTTATGTGAATCAGTGGAAAAGAGCGCCGAGGGGCGATTCAGGGGGCAGAAATACGTTACCCTTCGCGCCTTGGCTTGGCCTGCGACGACACGAGATAAGAGGACTCCGTCATGAACATTGTTATGGCGCAAATCAACACATTAGTCGGTGACATTAAGGGGAATACCCAGCGTATTCTTGATGTTTGTGTTGATCAGTCTGCGCTAGGTGTTGATCTGGTGGTTTTCCCAGAGCTTACGCTAACGGGCTATCCGCCCGAGGACTTATTGCTTCGCCAGCACACCACAGAGCTCACTGCCGGGGCACTAGAGCGCCTTTGTAAGGATCTTCCTGATGACTTAGCGGTGGTGGTGGGATACCCCCGTCGGCAAGGTGGTCTGTTATTCAATAGTGCAGGCGTGCTTTATAACGGGGCTATTTTGGCGGAGTACGATAAGCAGTGCCTTCCCAATTATCAGGTCTTTGATGAGAAGCGTTACTTTGAGGCGGGTGCAGACACCTGTGTGGTCACGATTAAAGGCTTGCCGGTAGGACTCACTATTTGCGAGGACATCTGGCATCCGCATCCTGCCGCGAATGCGGCAGCAGCCGGTGCGCAGCTGTTGATTAACCTTAATGCGTCGCCATTCCATCGTGGCAAGCAGTCTGAGAGAACGGCGCAAGTGTCTGCGCTGGCACGAACGCACCAGTTACCCATACTGTATGTCAATCAGGTCGGTGGCCAAGACGAATTGGTTTTTGATGGGGGCTCTTTCGTGGTGGACGCGCGCGGTGATGTCCAGCATCGGGCCACTGAGTTTGCTGAGGTCATGCTGAGCGTAGAGATTGAAACATCACCACAGCTCAGTGTGGCGGCAGGTGCTGTGGCAACACCACTAGATGAGCTGGACGCGGTTTGGCAGGCGCTGGTTCTGGGCATGCGAGATTACGTGGACAAAAACGGTTTCCCGGGTGTGGTACTGGGGTTGTCTGGCGGTATCGATTCAGCAGTGACCCTCGCGGTGGCCGTCGACGCCTTGGGACCTGAGCGGGTGGAAGCGGTGATGATGCCGTTTCGTTATACGGCATCCATGAGTATCGAGGATGCGGCCGAACAAGCAAACACTCAGGGGGTGGCATTTAGTAATCGATCGATCGAGCCACTTTATGAAGCCTTTATGACGACACTGGCTCCTGCGTTTGAGGGTCTTGAACCTAATATCACGGAAGAAAATTTGCAGGCGCGCTGTCGGGGCGTTCTGCTGATGTCCATTTCGAACAAGAAAAATTTGCTGGTCCTCACAACCGGTAATAAGAGTGAGCTCGCAGTGGGTTACTCAACCCTGTACGGCGATATGGCGGGGGGGTTCGATGTGCTGAAAGACTGTCCCAAGATGCTGGTTTATGCTTTGGCGCAATATCGCAATACGCTGGGGCAGTGTATCCCTGAGCGCGTTATCAGCCGCCCACCTTCAGCTGAATTGGCGCCGGATCAGAAAGACGAAGACAGCCTGCCGCCTTATGAGGTGTTGGATCAAATCATCGAGCACTACGTAGAGCGTGATGCGTCCCGTGACGACATGATTGCCGCGGGGTTTTCCCCTGAAGACGTCCATCGTGTCGTGAGATTGATTGATCTGAATGAATATAAGCGTCGCCAAGCGCCCGTGGGCGTCAGGATTTCGCCACGCGCTTTCGGTCGGGACCGCCGCTACCCCATTACCTGGGCCTGGCGATCACCCCAATAAGTGCGGGTTACGTCTTGGGTCGATAGTTGAATTGCGGCGGCTTAGGGGGGTCAAACAGACCAAGCGTTGCCTGGTTGATCCAAGATCGTTGCAGCCCATCCATCGTGTAGACGCTGTCGAACTCACATCCTGACATAAGGTTGGGGTGGTCTGGATAGTTTTCGCACAACACCGCAATTGAATCTTCGGCCAAGTCGTTGAGGCCAAGCAGTAGGTAAGCCTGGCCCATTATGGCGAGCCCATCGGCAACACTGGGTGTCTGCTGCATGTGCTCTACCACGTATTTGCCACGATTCAGTGCCGCCATATAGGCGCCGCGGCGGAAGTAATAGTTGGCGACATGAATTTCGTTCCGCGCCAGCATGTTCCGCATGTGCACCATTCTTTGCCGCGCATCTGGGGCATAGGCGCTATCGGGAAACCGCGCCAACAGTTGCGCAAATTCTGCAAAGGCCGTTTGAATGTGGCTTACATCGCGTTTCGTATCGTCCGAGGGGATAAAACGCGAGAAGAACCCCGGTTCAATGTCGTACGCAGCCAACCCTTTCATGTAGTAGGCATAGTCGACGCTTGGATGACGGGGGTGCAACCGGATGAACCGATCTGCGGCCTCGTTGGCCGCCGCAAACTCGTAAGCGCTGTAGTGAGCGTAAATGAGTTCCAATTGCGCTTGCTCAGCGTATTGACCAAACGGGTACCGGCTTTCGAGCCCCTGTAAGCTGCGGACCGCGAGACTGAAATTTTCGTTTTTCAAATGTCGTTGGGCTTCACGGTACATCTGCTGCTCGCCTGAATCGGCGATTAACTCGTCATCATCGCCACCAAACCAAGAGCAGCCCGATACGAGTAACAAGAGACTGAGGAGCAGCGCTTGAGAAGCGCATCTGGAAAACACCAAGACCATCGTTCCACCGTGATACATTCTGGGTCTGTAGTGTAAACGTAACTGTTAGGGAGTCACAGCGCTTGGAAGAGGAAGTTTTTAATAGCGAAGAGGCATTAAAGGTCCAAATTCCTGCCGATTTACATGGCACGAGGTTAGATGCCGCCGCCGCACACCTATTTCCTGATTTTTCGCGCAGTCGACTTGCTGAGTGGATTAAGGCGGGTCGGCTACAGCGCAATCACCAAGCGGCCAAACCGAAGGATAAAGTGGCCGTTGATGACCAGTTATCACTGTGGCCTGAAACCGAAAATCGCGTCGAGTGGGCGCCGGAACCGCTACCGCTTGATATTTTGTATGAGGACGAGCATGTCATCGTGCTCAATAAGCCGGCGGGGCTGGTGGTCCACCCTGCGACAGGCCATCAGACGGGCACATTGGTCAATGGTTTGTTGGCTCATGCCCCAGAAATGTCCGGGTTGCCTCGAGGCGGAATTGTGCATCGGCTCGACAAGGACACTTCGGGGGTCATGTTGGCCGCCCGATCTGCTATCGCACATAAGTCCTTGGTGGCGCAGTTGTCGGATCGATCAGTAAGCCGCATATACAGCGCCGTGTGCCGCGGTACGTTTACCGGCGGGGGTACGATTGATGCGCCGATTGGACGTCACCCTACATCACGATTAAAAATGGCGGTCGTAGAGGACGGCAAACCGTCCAAGACGCATTATCGAATTGAAAAACGATTTCGCGCCCATACGCATCTTTCAGTCAGTCTTGAGACGGGGCGGACGCACCAAATTCGTGTTCATCTCGCGTGGCGTAAGCACCCACTGGTGGGTGACCCCGTTTATGCGGGACGGGCAATGCGGCCTGCTGGGGCCAGCGATCAGTTAGTGGCGGCGCTGACAGGTTTCAGGCGACAAGCGCTGCATGCCCGCCAGCTGACTTTTCTCCATCCTCTGTCACAAGACAGTCTGACCTTTGAGACACCAATCCCCGCCGATATGGCTCGTCTACTAGCGTGTTTAGAGCAGGAAGACGCAGTGTGACGCCATCGCCCTCGCTGATCCTGCCCGAGATCGACATCCCGGGGGTGATAATAGGCGTGACCACTCGGGATGGCGGAGTGAGTGAGGCGCCCTTCGACGCGCTGAACCTGGGTGATCACGTGGGGGATAATCCCGCGCATGTCAGGGAGAACAGAGCACGACTGCAATCGGTGTTGCCAGAACAGCCCATCTGCTGGCTTCGGCAAGTGCACGGTAATCGAACTGTCTTGGCAGATCATACCGATTGCAGTGAAGCGGACGCGCACTGGACGGCGCAACGCCGCACGCCCCTCGCCATTCTAACGGCCGACTGCCTGCCCGTTGTCATCGCCGCAAAAGATGCCTCTTGCGTGGGCATTGCGCATGCCGGTTGGCGTGGCTTATCAAACGGGATTCTAGAGTCCTTACTGACGACATTACCGCTAGCACCAGCGCAGCTATTTGCCTGGTTGGGCCCCGCTATCAGCGTGAACGCTTATGAAGTGGGTGATGAGGTGAGACAGTGTTTGTTGAAGACACAGGGGGAGGCGGCGTTGCATTATTTTAATCCCTCTGCTCGCACCACGGGTCATTGGATGGCTGACCTGTCGGGATTGGCAACCTTGATTCTGCACCGTGCCGGAATTGACACGATCACCGCGAGCCGCAGTTGCACGGTCGCTCAACCTCAGGATTTTTTTTCACACCGTCGCGACGGACCTGCAACGGGGCGCATGGCGACAGTGGTGTGGCGTGCTTAATGCGGAACTGACTAGGGTTTTCATAGGATTGAGCCTCGTCAGCATGAGTGTGCGCAATAACCGAGGGCGCAAGCCTCGATGACCATAGCGGTGGCGGCTGGGTGAACGATGGAGCGGTCACTGGCAATGAGGGCTCTTGTCTCAAAAAGGTGCGCAAAGAGGGCTTAAAGCACCACTGAACATCGGCTGTCACCGGTGATCTGTTGATTGAGTCAGAGACCGTTCACGATTTCGTCGGTCATCGACAATAACGCGAGTGTGGCTGATGTGAGACGGGTGTCCAAAGATAGGTCAGTTTACTCGGGTTTGATTCCGACGAGTGCGTTCTCGTTGATCGAGCTGCTGGTGGTGGTAGGAATCCTGTCGATACTGCTGGCTGTTGCGATGCCGTCTTGGCAATCGGTGCGGGCCGCGTCTGCTGTGCGTGAGGCACGAATCGTTCTAGAGCGCTTAACTCTGCACCAACGTCATTTTTGGCAACAACATACCCGGTATGCCACGACCGATGAGTTACCGCCGTTAGCGGTGCTATCCGAAACAGTGGGCCACTATTACCGACTGAGTGCGGAGGCTACTGATGGCGGGTTTCTGCTGCGACTCATGAGCACAGTGCCAGCGGCGCCCTCGCTAGCGCTTGATCACCGCGGTGTATGGACCACAACCGACTCGAGCGTGCGGTAGCCATGTGGGTTGATTACGGCATAGCGGCCAGTATTGGCTTTGCAGGACTGCTGGGCTTGGTGCAGTTAACCGGCGAACTCAATGCGCTGTCGATGTCTGCTTATCAACTCACCATGGCTGGGTTTCTGCTTGACGAGTTAGCGGCGCAGTCATCATGGGAGGGCGTATCACTCACGTCAGCAGCGCAATTATGCGGGCTCTTAGAATGGGGTACTCAGGTACTTCATTGTGGGATGGCAGAGGCGTGGTTGGCGGTCCTCCCTCAGGGGAGCCTGTCGACTGCAGTTGATGGCTCGGTATCACTGACCTGGCAGCAAATGGATGGTAGTGCGATAGGCGTCACCCGCTCTGATGCCAGCGAGTAGTGCAGAGCATGATGCGCGAGTGACGTCGACGAGTTCCAATGGCTGTTTATGTTTCAGCGCTCAACGCCTATCGGGTTTCTCATTGATCGAATGCTTGGTGGTCAACGCATTGGCGTTGGGGCTATTGAGTATCCTATTGGTGACCAGTGCTGACATGATCAGTGCAGCGCAAAAAGCGGGCGATCAGAGCGAACAAGCGATTCGGGCAAGGCAAGTGTTTGATTTTCTCGAATCGCTGGTGAAGACGGCACAACTGCCCGACACGTGGACAGCAGGTAACCTATCGACAGACAAAGAGACGAGTCAATACAGCCTAATGGACCCCTGCGAGGGGTTTGCAGCGGCAGTGCCTCAACCGCATTGGGGAGGCATTGCAATCGTCGATCTTGGCGAGTTGCCTTGCTTAACCCGCGCCGACCCCGGAGTGGGTTTGTATTTTGAGCGAGTAGTGCCCTGTCCTGAGCAATGTGGAGAAGGGGCGGGCTATCTCATTGTTTCGACGCAGTGCCATCTCCGTGATGGGGAAATGAGTGAGGGCCATCAATGGTGGGTCAGCTGGCAGCAGACAATGGAGCGTCCTCAGGGGTGTCTAGACGGCGCTGCGTGGGGAAGAGTAGAGCGAATCGTGCTCAGTCACCGGAGTGCAGAAAAGAGTGTTGAAGGGGTCGCTGTGTTGCGCCTGCAGCAGATCATACAGGGTTCGGGTGCGACGTATCGCTGGTCACAACCAGAAACAATGGTACTGGGTATCGATGCGTGGCAACTCAGCGACCTAAATCGTTTTTCTGACCTGACGGGAAAGGAGAGGCGGTTAGCGCCTGAGCACAGCCATGCTGTCCGTGTGAAGGTGATCATCGGGCCGACGCATTCTCAAACAGCGCTACCGAGTTTGGCGATCGAAAGGTTACTGATATCTGGTCGGTTACCTCCGCGTGGTTAGCGTTTTGTCATTATCTTCTCGGCGGGGTTTTTTTGTGACGGGCATGGTTATAACTCTGCTCTCGCTGGCCACGTTATCGATGATGGGGCCCTATCAATACGTACTCGCGGACTGGCAATTGGCGTATCGAACCATCCACTCAGCTCAAGACCGAGATCAGTGTCTGCAGGAGGCGTGCGGCAGCAGTCTTTCTCAGACCACGTGGTGATTCTGGTGGCGCTAGCCGCTGTGGTGTCTCCCTCCGCTTGAGACAGTCAGTGCGGGGCCTGGCAGGCTGCCCACCGATTACTTTGGCGTGACGCTGTCGAGTTGTCGTGCTGTTGTCGATGAGAAGGCAACGTCGAGAGGGACACACTCCACCACTGTTTTGATGCGTGCCAGTGGTTGGCCAAAACTATCTAAGATAGAGCGATCGGTCAGTGCACTAATGGCTTGTTCTTCCTGCGCGGCATCGAGTTCAAAAAGATGCACCCACGCAGTGCCGGTGGTATCCCGCACAAAGCATTTATAGTCTCGCCATAGCTGAGCGTGTGCGTGCGTGGCACAAAGACAAACAAAAAGCATGAATCCCCATTTTTTCATCGCCAGCAGTCCTTCGGTGCTCTGACGCCATCGCTAGACAGAGTCAACGTTGAACACGCGCTATCAAGCGCTAGCTGATTATCTAGGGCGGTCGCAGTGAGGGTGAATCCAGTCGCTGTAGCAGCCGTCTGGATACTATAGTGCCCTGCGTCAGTCACGAACGGATTCGCTGGCGCACCCAAGGTGGTCATATCGCCGGCGTAGCGGCGTTGATCGAGAAAATACTGCTCCTGCAAATTCGCCCATTGATTAAGTGCTGTATAGGCCTCTGATCGATACGCTCGCGCGAGGTAACTCTGGTAGCTGGGGTAAGCAATCGCGGCTAAGATTGCCACAATGAGAACGGTGATCATGAGCTCCAGTAGTGTAAAGCCGCGGGCTGCCCGATGGTTCATTCTCGCTCTCCATACTGGTAGTAGATCCGTTTTGGTGTGAGCGATTGTTGTGTATCAATGGTGCCCTTGTTGTCCTCACCTGCGCCCACACCGATCAAGAAGAGATCGGGGCTCCACTCGTCGTCTTCGCTGTCATCATCAGGCGGTGGCACCACTATTTGTGGTGTATCGGGGAGCACCGAGCCAATCACGGTCCGTTTGAGAAGACGACCGTCTTGCAGCGTAAAGGCGTAAAGAAATCCTTGTCCTGCCGCAACGCAGGTGTTGGTGGAGGCTAACTCGCCGGGTAAGAAAGTGGTGAAATAGGCCACACCACTGATCAGGGTCGGCGCAGATAATGCTTTTTCAGTCGAGCGTAAAGGCAAATACCAGCCCTTGGCGGCACTCAAAGTAAGTTGCGATGCCAAACGGCTGTCAGCGGTCTCAATCTCACCCGGCAGTGCGCCTGTCGCATCAAAAAGATCTGACAATAAGATGGGTGGAGGCGGAGGGACTCCTGCTGCGCCGTAATATTGCGTTCTGATATCGGCATCACGCAGTAGAAATAAATAATCTTGCGTAGCGCCCCCGTTGGGAGAGGCTCGATTACCCGAGCCCACGAGCACCGCATCAAAAGGCGTCTCCGAGGAGGTTGTGATCAGCTGATCCTCACCATTTTGTTCTACTGTGATGGCCTCTACCCGCTCAAAACTCGAGGGCGCCACGCTAACCTCACCGAAAAATCGTCGGTCAGTGGCGAGCGTGTCGCCGCCCAATTCGGCAAAGTGAAAAACAGACCAGTGCGCACTGTCATCGTCTGGCAGATCAAACCGCCATACGTTGCCGCCCGTGTCGACGGCATAAAAGCGGTCGGTCACGCTGTCGCCGTCCGTATCCATGATGCTCACTTTCGTGGCGAGACTGTCCGTGGCCGGAAATTGGGTCACTCCAATCGTCGTTGATTCAGTGGCGGTGAAACGATGAACGATGTCGCCTGACTCGGCATCTAAAATAAAGACAGCTCGGCCCATTGAGTCGGGGGTGCCCACTCCGGTGCTGTCTTTGTTGCTGTCATACCCCCCCGCGATGATGATGACGGGGGCATCAATCCCCGGTACCCGAGTGACAACGGGCTCGGACCAACTCTGCCCTAACTCGCCCATGCCCGGATCAGTGTGGTCCACTGACCACATCCTTTTTGGGGTATCGGGATCTGAAATGTCGAGTGCAAAGTAAGCTCGTCCCCCTCTCCTCAGGCCAAAAAAAGCCCATACTTTATCGTCCGGCCTTTCAATGTTGCCGTCGGCATCGGCATCCATCACCCAGGCCGACACGGCCCCATCGACGCCATATACTGTATGCCCGCCTGTTTGTGCATTGAGTCGCAGCTCCCGCAGGGTGGGGAGCATTTCAGGAAGATAATAGGCCCAACTTTCTGTTACTGATTCACCTTGGTCATGAAACATGTGTAAGTAACCATGGTTTGTGCCCATGAGCACTCTGGTGCCCCCGCCCTCACCATAGCTCAATGCCAGCGGTTTGGAGTGCAGCGGATCCCCGATCACGTCATTGCGCAGGTCTGTCGTATCGCCATTCTCGTCATCGTCATCCACATCGAGTCCACGCAGCCAATTGATATAACCCGTCAAACTCTCCTCTTCGGGTGCGCCGATAAGATCCAATAGGGTGCTTTCCTCACCGACAGCACGGATGAGGGTGTTTTCGTTTAATGCAACGAGCGTTCCCGCCTCGCTTTGTGGGTTGGTCAGAATGCGCCGATCAGTGGCTGTCACCGTTGCCTCGAGCGCACCACCCAGCAGCACTTCATTACCATCGCCCCCGCTAGAAGCACGAGTGCAAGTGTTGAGTGAGGTCCAGATAGTGCAGGCGGTATCTGCAATGGCGCCTTCGCGATTAATGGCACTGCGATCGATTTTATCCATCACCCGGCCATCACTATTGATGCGAAGTTTTTTCAAATTACCGGTCCAGCGAGGACGATCAGAGGGTAAAAACATCGCGTAGTAAATGGCGTCAAGTGTTTGTGTGCGGTCGTAGCTGTTTGCCGCAATGGCAGGAGCCGTGAAGGTTGCGTTGACCGCCAAGATCTCACTGAAGATTTGTTGTAGGGAGCCTTGTAAAGCCAGAGCATCACTCGCGGCATAGTACTGGCCACCACCTCGGGTTGCGGTTTCTGCAAGCAGATCGGCTGCGTCGTCGGCCCCCTGAGAAAAACCAATGGTGTAGGTCACGATGTTCTGTTGCCCAAGCAAATCGGGATTCACGTCACGAGTTTGCATCCATTCGGCGACACCGGGTAGGTAACTGTCATCGAAGCGATCGCTGGTCTTTAATGAAAGTTCCGACCGAAGCAGTGAGTCATAATCATTATCGTAAGTGGGCTCGCCATCGGTGATGACAATAATATAAGACTGTTTTTGACACGAGCGCATTGGGCTTTGGTATCGGCTGTTATTCATAATGCTCGTGTCGGCGGGCGGTGCGAGGGAGCGGCCGTTAAACCCGCCCAATACCGGCCCACCGGAGAAGTAGCGGTACGCCTCAAAGAGCGATTCGCACAGCGGTGTCCACGTTGTGGCTGCCAGTCCGTTGATCGTCATCACGAGCGCGGCGCGATTTGTCGCGGACATTTCGCGCACCCCAGCAATAATCCTGCCGCCATGATCATCGTTTCCCTGACTGCGATTAAAATTGAAGACTTGTAATCCAAAGTCGACTCCCGGTGTCGCGTTAATCAGGCTAATAATCGTATCGCGTGCAATGTCGATCCGTTGCCGCGACGTTTCAGTACGGAAATGGTGGAGATAAGTGAGATAGTTCTCGGTTAGCAGCGTTGCGGAATCGTTTTGGCCAAAAATGCGCGAGTTGAGAGCGACTTCGGCGGCGGCCTCGAGAGCGCTTTGGTCGGCGCCGGCGGATATCACATTGAATGGCGCGTCGTTCTCTTGGTTCTGGGGGAAGCCCGATTGCCGATACTTATTATTGCTTGCCATCGGCGCGTTATTGGGATCGGCGGCTTCGAGATCTGCTTTGCAGTCGATCACGGAACTGCGCATCGCCCCTTCGCCTCCTTTTTGTTGTGGCAACTTTTCCCACTTGTTGTTCCGCCGCCACCTTGAACGCTTAAAGAAACGTAAGTTGCTGGTAAATCGACCTTCGTAATTCAGTAACGAAAAGGTGGTATCAGCGGGGTGGGAAATGAGGCTTTGGGCGCACGCATTGTTGTTGGCGTAAAAATAGCGCCATTCGGAAGGATCCCGTGGGTCAGGGTAATCATCGATGGCCACGGTGCCGCGAACATAGTAGATCTTATCGCCGCCATTGGGTGCGTAATCAAATGAAGGATCGAAAGGTTCGATGGCCACCGCTTCCTCGGTGGCCATCGATCCCGAATTATCAAAAACGATCAAGACCTGAGGTCGGTTCTGAATGCTGTCATTACCTGTTGAGACGTAAAGATCGGTGTCGTCTGCTGAAGTACTACTGCATGCTCCATTCAAGAGTAGTAGCCCCACCCACGCTGCCCATCCATGGCATTTCATGATTAACCTCCCACGATATTAAGCACGGGTTGTTCCAGTCCCGTAATGACAGAGAGTTCCCCTCGGTTACGCTTGCCGTAGTTGACCCTGCTCCTGAGTTCGCTGTGCCGACAAGCGACAATATGAGCCGCCGTTGCAGTACGACTTCTACGACACTGCGTTTCTCCCCGAAAGCGGATCGTGTTGTGGACGCCCGATGCATCAGTGGAGGTGGTGACACCGGTGTTGCGGATCAATAGGCTCTCACCCCGAAGCTGGCGTTGCTGCTCGAGATAAGCGCTTTGTGCGCCGTTGGCTTGATGTTGTGCTTCGTTGCGAGCATTGCTGGCAGCCGTGAGCTGTAGCGTCATACGAGTGCGGGTCGTCAGCCCCATTGCGATCATCGTCAGCACAATGAGCAGCAGGAAAATGACAATCACAACGATACCGCGTTGGTGTTTCATAGCGTCTCCCGAGCGGTGTTAAGCCAAGGATTGCGAATGACAACCGTCGTCGATACCTGCTTTCGTCGATAACCGTCATCCGGGACGGATACTGTGCCACCCGGCATGGGGTAAGTCCGCGTCACCCCCGCTTTAAAGGCACTGTCTTGCTGGAAAGCTCTCAATAACAAATGGACCTGCACCGAGATAATTTCGGCATCACGATGTTGATCCCACAAACTGTCGGTGACGTCCGAGGTCTTCAGGTAGGCATCGACCGCACTGTCACCGTTAATATCAATACCGAACTCGAAGCGCATCATTTCGACGCCTTCGACTAGCGGTTCAGCGACGCCCATCAGCGCGGTTGAGGAGAGCGAGTGACGGTATAGAGTCGGTATCGAATTGGCATTATGTTTAACGTAATACACACGATGCTGATACTCATAGATTCGGCCGCCTGCTATGGCGGGTGCCACTTGTTCACCAGTAAAAAAATGAAGCTCATTGAGGTTGAGCAACCCATAGACACGGTCGCTGACTAAGGTGTCAGTGACGACATTGCCCCGTAGCCGCTTTAACTGCAGTACCTCTGATCCCTCTATGGCCGCTGTTTCACAACTGATCGCCGGCTGAGACCCTCGCCTAGCTGCCCACAGCGTTCGAAAGTGCCCTATGCCATTGGGAAACGTGCTGTTGTTCCTGCCACCGCCGACACAGTCCACCCCGGACGCCGAGCCATGAAGGGTGGTGTTTGTATTGGGAGAGAGGTCGATAGCTGAGAGATCAGCGAAAAAACCGGCTTGGGTGAGGTCTTCCTCTAATAGCCGTAACGCTAATCTGGCGGCCTCTTGTAATTGCGTCATCTGCCCTGTGGATCGCACGCTGGCGGAAGAGATCGCCAGCACCGAAAAAGTGGCGGCAATGAGAAATAATCCAATGACGATGGCAATTAACAGCTCGGCCAGACTGAATCCACGTTGGTGCCTCATGGTGTGACGGTCATCGTGGTCACCAGAAAAATGCTGCGTCGTTTGTTGCTGGGGTTGCCACAGTTGGGTATCGGGTTACCGGTCGCATTGTCCGAGACAGCATCCAGGCCTTCCCATGTCACCACCACCTCGACGGTGTTATCAGTGTGCGTAATACAGCCTGTTCGAGCGGCGGGTGCGCCAATACTCCGAGCGCCGAGTCTTTCGTTGCGGCCGGCCACCATTTGGTCCCAAACGTATTGGTCCCACTGTGCCATCTCTTGAGGACTGCAAAGGGGCTCGTCCGTCGGCGGGCTCACGCACGACGTCAGCGGAGGGTTCATGGTCCCCGAACCATAGTTTGAGGCAACGTAGGTGGACAGTTGGCGCGTATTCAGCCGCATTCGCGCAACGATGGCGCTGGCTAGGGCGTGTGCTTGAGTGTATTCGAAGGCTTCGTGATTGCCGCGTTTGGCCGTGAGATGTAACTGGAATACACCTAATAGACCGCCGACAAGCATGACAAAAGCCACCATGCTCTCGATTAGCGTAAACCCTTCCTGGCGTCGTTTCATTGATGCATCCATGCATACTCGACTCACCCCATGCTACGCTGATCGCTCGCGCTTGCCTATAGGGTAATGTTACACAGTGAGCGGAGCAGGTTTCACAGGGAGGTGAAACAATGTGGTCAAAGCGGCAGGGCTTCACGTTGCTGGAGTTATTAATCACCCTCGTTATTGTGGTCGTGTTGGTTGCGATGGGCGTGCCAGCAATGACCGAGTTGTTGGATCGAATGCGCACGGAAGATGCCGTCAGTCGATGGCAAGCTGATCTAACGTATGCGCGACAAGCTGCGGCGACCTACAACACGATCGTGACGGTGTGTCCCGTCGCAACTGATAATGTCTGCGCAGAGGATTGGTCTAGTGGCTACCACATCTTTGTGGATAACGACGGTAACGGCACGGTCGATGAGGGGGATGAAGTGCTGCACCGGCGGTCGGCTGTCGATCAGAGAGATCATACTCTCGCCAGTGATGGCATGACCGTTATTCGTTTTGACACCGAAGGATTTACGCAGAATTCAGGCGCGCTAGTGTACTGCCCGAGTGACGTGAACAGTGAGCTGAGTCAGGGCTTGGTGATCCGCAGTACTGGGCAAACGCGTCGAGCAGTGACCGAGTTGACTTGCGAGCCGTAAGCGGCGGAGCTCCTCGAGCAGACCAGTCATTGGCGTCCGCGCTGACTACCTCAGATCCGCAGATCATGCCTTGAGAGCGCCCGTTTCCGATCGGTAAAAGATCGCCCGCATTGTGCCCCCTTACTTTTTGATAACGGCTCATTGGTAGCTGAGTTACGGTGATTGGCGTGCCAGGGTCAGGTTGTTCAAAGCAGAGTCTCGCGGCAATATCACTGTGCACAGCCCGCTCATTGATTATGGTCATTTGTCCACATGACTTGACTTTGCCTTCTATCGGCCCAGACAATTGCGTTGTCACGCGAGCAGCAACGGCTAACGGTGAGTACCCTCACCCTCTGGCCTACCTTGAGAACGGGATAGTTCTTTAGGCTGTTTGCGGGTTCCGTTAGGTGGCGCTGTAGAGGCCACTCGGGCTCGACACTGCGCTACCTCGCAGGTCACCGATACACGGGTTTCGTGATCGTGGTCTGCGTAGCGTCCGGACCGATCCGGCCAGTGTCTCGTGCGACAGGTGTTGGTGGCGTACAGTGCGATAAGTGCATTTCGTCACCCTCTGATGCAACGAGATGGAGAGTGGCTATGGAAATGTTGTCGGGCGGTGAAATGATCATCCGCGCGTTGGAAGACGAGGGTGTCGAATACATCTTTGGCTATCCCGGTGGAGCAGCGCTCCATATTTATGATGCCTTATTCAAGGCGGAAAAACTGCCTCATATTTTAGTGCGCCATGAGCAAGCGGCGACCCATGCCGCCGATGGTTATGCGCGTGCGACGGGGAAGACGGGCGTGGTGCTCGTGACCTCGGGTCCAGGTGCGACCAATGCGATTACGGGCATTGCCACCGCTTATATGGATTCTATCCCGATGGTCGTGATCTCTGGCCAAGTACAAAGCCATTTGATTGGAGAGGATGCGTTTCAAGAGACCGATATGATCGGCGTCTCTCGTCCTATCGTGAAGCACAGTTTTCTGGTCCAACGATCAGAAGATATTCCTGAGACGATCAAAAAAGCGTTCTTTATCGCCTCCACTGGCCGTCCGGGGCCAGTCGTCGTTGATATCCCAAAAGATTTAACGCACCCCGAGTACAAGTTTGAGTACGTGTATCCAGAGACGGTCACTATGCGTTCTTATCAACCGTCGTCTAAGGGGCATTCTGGCCAAATTCGTAAAGCTGCTCGGATGCTCTTAAGCGCCAAGCGCCCTGTTATTTATGCGGGGGGTGGGGTCATACAAGGCGAGGGAACCGCTCAATTAATCGCGTTAGCACAGAGACTCAATCATCCTGTTACCAATACACTGATGGGCCTCGGAGCCTACCCCGGTAGCGACCAGCAATTTCTGGGTATGCTGGGGATGCATGGTTTCTACGAGGCGAATATGGCAATGCATCATGCCGATGTGATCCTGGCTGTAGGGGTTCGTTTCGATGATCGTGTTACCAACACCGTCTCCAAGTTCTGTCCGGGCGCGAAGATCATTCATATCGATATTGACCCGGCGTCGATTGCCAAAATTGTTCCTGTCGACGTCCCCATCGTCGGGCCGGTCGATACCATTCTCGCGGAGCTAGACAAGCAAGTGGTCTTGCAGACCGAGAGTGCCGATCGGACGTTGCCCGACCCAGATTCGTTGAACGAGTGGTGGACACAGATCAACAGTTGGCGTGAGGCGCATGGCCTGTGGCACGGGCGTCGTTATGCGGAATCTGAACTCATCATGCCTCAGGATGCGATCAAAGCACTCTATGCGGCGACTCAGGGTGAAGCGTACGTCACCTCGGATGTCGGTCAGCACCAAATGTTTGCTGCCCAATACTATAAGTTTGATTACCCTCGACGATGGATCAACTCTGGCGGTCTCGGCACTATGGGCTTTGGCTTGCCTGCCGCTATGGGGATAAAAATTGCGTTACCCGATGCCGACGTTGCGTGCGTGACGGGGGAGGGCAGCATCCAGATGAATATTCAGGAGCTCTCGACCTGTAGCCAATACGCATGTCCCGTTAAGATCATCAACCTACGTAACAACTATCTAGGCATGGTGAAGCAGTGGCAGGATATGCAGTACGACGGTCGCTATTCTGAAAGTCATTACGCTGCGTCGTTGCCTGATTTTGTCAAACTCGCCGAGGCGTATGGGCATGTTGGGATGGAGGTCAAATCGCAAGCAGATTTGGAGCCGGCGATGAAAGAGGCGTTTGCTTTGAAAGATCGGCTGGTGTTCATGGATATCCATATTGACCCTGACGAGCACGTGTATCCGATGATGGTGGCGCCGAATGGTGCCATGAAGGATATGCTGCTCAGTAAGACTGAGAGGAGCTGATATGAGACGGATACTCTCAGTATTACTGGAGAACGAGTCAGGTGCGCTGTCTCGTGTTGTGGGGCTATTCTCACAGCGCGGTTATAACATTGAGAGTCTCAATGTTGCGCCGACAGACGACCATTCGTTGTCTCGTTTAACCGTCACGACGACGGGAGATGACCTAAAGGTTGAGCAAGTCACGAAGCAGCTGAATAAGATCATAGACGTGGTCAAGGTGGTCGATTTAACGGAGGGTGCGCATGTTGAGCGCGACACGCTGTTGGTCAAGGTGCGCGCAGAGGGCGAGCAACGCGATGAAGTGAAGCGCACGACAGAGATTTTCCGAGGCCAAATCATTGACGTTGGGCCGACCACCTATATCGTGCAGCTCACTGGGCCGGCAGATAAGCTTGATTCGTTTCTGCAAGCTCTCGGTGAGACTCAGGTGCTGGAGGTGGTTCGATCTGGCGTGGCAGGCATGGCGCGAGGGGAGAAGGTTCTGTCTCCATGACAGAGCAGCCCCTTTTGTCGTCGCTCAAAACGGCGGCGAAGTTGCTCGGGTTTGGGAATGACTGCTAGGCCGTTGGGCGATGCTGATCAGCGCGGTACGTTAAGGCGATAATACGGTATTGCAGGCCCTTGATTTGGGAGAGGCTTGCTTCGGTTTCATCGGCGTGGGACAGGAGTTGAGCCGCGATGACTTGAGGCCAATGCCCATTTTACGAAGGTGTTCGGGTCAAGCGCACATAAAAAAAGGGAGCCACTGGCTCCCTTTTTACTTTGTTGACTGACCTACAGCAGCGGCGCGATAACAAGACTCACGATCGCCATGACATTAATCAGGATGTTCATAGCAGGACCTGAGGTATCCTTAAAGGGATCTCCCACAGTGTCACCGACCACGGCTGCAGCGTGCGTGTCGGAGCCTTTGCCGCCTAAATTACCCTTCTCGATGTACTTTTTGGCGTTATCCCAAGCACCGCCAGCGTTGGCCATCATCAAAGCCATTAATACGCAGCCGAGTAAGCCGCCCGCAAGCATGCCACCCAACGAAGTCGCACCGAGGCCAAAGCCAACGATCACCGGCGAAAATACGGCGATGGCACCGGGAAGCACCATCCTTCTCAGCGCTGCGGTGGTCGCGATATCGACACAACGAGCGGTATCAGGTTTGGCAGTGCCTTCCAGTAGGCCTGGAATCTCGCGGAACTGACGACGAATTTCGTTAATCATGTCGAACGCGGCTTCGCCCACTGCCGTCATCGTGATGGACGCGATGAGGAAGGGGATGGCGCCGCCAATGAACATCCCAATCAGGACCATGGGATCAGACAAGCTGAGCGCGAAGTCGGGATTGTTTAAAGTCACCGTCTCGACGAACGCCGCAATAATGGCGAGTGCGGCTAAAGCGGCGGCACCGATAGCAAAACCTTTTCCGATCGCCGCTGTGGTATTGCCCACTTCATCCAGACCGTCAGTAATCGCACGCGTCTCTTCACCCATGCCTGACATCTCGGCAATGCCACCTGCGTTATCAGCAACGGGGCCATAAGCGTCAATCGCCATGGTGATTCCGACTGTGGCCAGCATGCCCACTGCGGCAATGCCGACGCCGTATAAGCCAGCCAAGTGGGTAGATGCAAAGATAATGGCGGCTAAGAACAAGATGGGTGCTACGACTGACTGCATACCGACGGCCAATCCCGTGATCATGACGGTCGCAGGGCCTGTTTCACCTGATTTGGCGATAGTGCGAACGGGCTTACCGCCGGTGTAGTACTCGGTAATCAGTCCGATAGCGATGCCGCCTACCGCGCCTGATACAACCGCCCACCAGGTGTTCTCATCAATCCCCATTGCGTCGGCTAGGTACCATGCCATGGCGATAAAGATCACTGGTGCTCCGAGTGTACCGCTGCGCAGTGCCGCCTCAGGTGCGGCTGAGGAACGTGAGCGGACGATCAAAATCCCCGCAACGGATGCGATCAGGCCAATACTCGCGAGGGCCAGTGGGAAGGCCATCATGGCACTTTGATTGGCGGCGGTGAACTCACCGGTAATCGCCATCGTCGAGGCGATCGCGATACACGCGATCATGGAGCCGCAGTAAGATTCAAAAATATCGGATCCCATGCCGGCAATATCGCCCACATTGTCGCCCACATTGTCTGCGATCACGCCTGGGTTACGGGGGTCATCCTCTGGGATACCCGCCTCTATCTTGCCGACTAAGTCAGCGCCCACATCGGCAGATTTAGTAAAGATACCGCCACCGACACGAGAGAACAGTGCGACCACTGACGCGCCCATGCCAAATCCATGGATTGCGTGGGCAGTATCGGGATCGCCGCCAAAGTAATAATAAAGACCACCTAGGCCTATTAGCCCTAGTGAGGCCACGCATAGCCCCATGATTGAGCCGCCATAAAACGCGATGTTCAGGGCGGCAGCAGCGCCCTCTTGATTGGCTGCGACGGCGGTGCGCACATTAGCCTTTGTCGCGGCGTACATACCAAGATAGCCTGCAGTGGCAGAGGACACAGCACCCGCGACAAACGCAATCGCCGTGTTGGTGCCAAGCGGCGAAAGCACAATACCGACGACCAGCACTGCGGCGAAGGCAAATAGCATTTTATATTCGCGGTGCATGAACACCATTGCGCCGATATGAATCTCGTCGGCAATACCACGGACCTTCTCGTCTCCCGCGGTGTAGCGCGACATTACGAGATAAATCGCAAACGCAATTACAAGTCCTACCGCGCCGAGAATGGGCGGCCATGTCAGATCAAAGCTCATAGGATTTCCTGATGGGTGCTGTTGAAGTTTAATTGGGGCGACAGTCTAACGACCGGTCGTCCGCCTATCAATGGCATTCTGCTAAACAAAACCATTAATAGGCCGAGACAGCCCGTCGCCAAGCGCTTTTATTGCGGTGACGTAATCGCCTTCATGCCAGTCATGTAGCCGCGTAACCGAGCGCCTACGATCTCGACCGAGTGTGATCGAATGGCGGCGTTAACGTCGATTAATCGACGGTTATCGACCGCGATACTGCTTCCCATGCCTTCCCCCATGACCTCTTTGCCAAGGCTCGAGACAAAGGCTTTCAGCATTGGTCGCGCTGCCTGATCGAAGAGATAGCAGCCGTATTCCGCGGTATCGGAGATCACGACATTCATTTCATACAATTTTTTACGTGCAATGGTGTTGGCGATCAAGGGGGTCTCGTGGAGCGATTCGTAATAGGCCGACTCCTCAATGATGCCGGCTGACACCATGGTCTCGTAAGCCAGTTCGACTCCCGCTTTGACCATGGCAATCATTAATATGCCCTGGTCATAGTAGGTCTGTTCATCAATTGGCGCTTCGGTAATGTCTTGGAGTTCAAACGGCGTGCCATTTGTTTCGGCCCGCCATTTGAGCAAATTAGCGTCGCCCGCAGCCCAATCGGTCATCATCGTGCTGGAAAAATGTCCGGAGATAATATCGTCCTGGTGCTTTTCGAATAAAGGCCGCAGCGTGCTCTTCATGTCTTCGGCGAGATCAAAGGCGCGAATTTTCGCGGGGTTAGATAGGCGGTCCATCATGTTCGTAATGCCGCCCTGTTTGAGCCCTTCGGTCACGGTTTCCCAGCCGTATTGCACAAGCTTCGCGGCATAGGCGGGCTCGACGCCGAGTTCGACCATACGATCGAAGCAAAGTAGCGAGCCGGTCTGCAGCATGCCGCAGAGAATGGTTTGCTCGCCCATCAGGTCCGACTTGACCTCGGCGATAAAAGAAGACTCTAGAACACCAGCGCGATGCCCGCCGGTACCCGCGGCATAGGCTTTCGCGAGTTCGAGCCCTTTGCCCTGAGGATCATTTTCGAGGTGGACCGCGATCAATGTGGGGACACCAAAGCCACGCAGGTACTCTTCTCGTACCTCAGTGCCCGGGCACTTGGGTGCCACCATAATCACTGTCAGATCCTCACGGATCTTCATGCCTTCCTCCACAATGTTGAAGCCGTGGGAGTAAGACAGGCAGGCCCCCTCTTTCATCAACGGCATCACAGCAGTCACGACAGCAGTGTGTTGCTTGTCAGGTGTTAGGTTTAGCACCATGTCCGCGCTCGGCACCATTTCGTCGTAAGTGCCGACTTGAAAACCAGCTTCAGTTGCCTTCACCCAGGAAGGACGTTGTTCTTCAATGGCTTCCTTGCGCAATGCATAGGACACGTTGAGACCGCTATCGCGCAGATTGAGTCCCTGATTGAAGCCTTGTGCACCACAGCCGATAATGACCAGCGTTTTCCCCGCAAGTGGGGCGATCCCGGCCTCGAACTCGCTGGAGTCCATAAAGCGGCATTTGCCCAGCTCTTGCAGCTGAGTACGAAGTGGAAGAGAGTTGAAGTAATTGCTCACGGGTAATACCTCGATCCGGGACCTGAAAAAAAGGAGGCGTATTGTGTCGGACATCGTGCCCGGGGTAAACGCCGCTGTTACAATTTGACAGACACACGCCAAAATGGCGCTTTGGAGAAAAGACCATGTCCGGAACGGGACAGACACCAGATAGTGATGAGCTGGCGCGCGCCGCCGAGCAAATTGAGGCGCCTCTAGCGAGTCTAGTGGGTGACTATGAGGAGCGCGATACCCACAACTCGCCTCGTGCAAAGGGTATCTTTTTGCTGCCTAACTTATTCACCTCCGGCGCGTTATTCTGCGGTTTTTACGCGATTATTGCCGGCATGCAGGGCGATTTTTATGCCGGGTCTGTCGCCATCCTGGTGGCGATGCTGTTTGACGGTCTCGACGGTCGGGTTGCCCGCCTTACAGGCACGAGCAGTGCCTTTGGCGCACAATACGACAGCCTTTCCGACATGGTGAGCTTTGGTCTTGCCCCGGCCTTATTAACGTTTAACTGGGCGCTAACGGGCCTTGGCAAGGTCGGCTGGGTGGCGGCGTTCATCTATGCGGCTTGCGCCGCCTTGCGGCTAGCCCGCTTTAATGCCCAGATGCAAAACGATGACACGACGCATTTTACCGGGCTGGCCAGTCCGGCCGCGGCAGCCAGCGTGGCCACCTTAGTGTGGATGAGTCAGACCCACGGATGGTCCGGGCCAGCACTGGATTGGGTGCATGCGCTGTCCTTGACGGCATTGGGCTTTTTGATGATCTCGCGCTTTCCTTATTCGAGCTTTAAATCAGTCAGCTTTGATCGTCGGGTGCCTTTTGTCAGAATGTTGCTGGTTGTCGCAATAGTGGCTTTGATCGCTTTAGATCCGCCGCTAGTGATTTGGTTGCTGTCGGTGGTGTATGCCCTGTCGGGCCCGTTACAGCACCTGCGGCAGAGCGATACCCCGCGCAGCCAGGAGGGCGAAACGAACTATGAGAAAGACGATTTACACTGACCCATCGATACAGTCCTCAGAGATTACGCCTGAGCCAGTTTTTTTAAATCGCCGTCAGTTAATGAAGTCGGCCGGTGGGCTGGCCTCGGCAGCGATCGCAAGCTCAATGGCTTCGGCAAAGGCCTCGACCGAAGCGCTGGTTTATGCGCCTGCTGGTGATCGCTCGCTCGAAGATCAGCTTACCCCGTTTAAAGCGGTGACAAGCTATAACAACTTTTATGAATTCGGGACGGACAAGGATGACCCTGCGCGTTATGCAGAGAGCATGACGATAGATCCGTGGAGCGTGAAGGTTGGGGGGTTAGTCAATCAGCCTGGGCAGCTACACCTCGAGGATTTACTGACCGGGTTTGATCTGGAAGAGCGAATCTATCGCTTTCGTTGCGTTGAGGCCTGGTCCATGGTCGTGCCTTGGGTGGGGTTCCCGCTATCTGACTTATTGCGGCGATTTGAGCCAAAGTCGGAGGGCCGTTTTGTTGAATTTAAGACGCTGTATCGTCGCAGTGAAATGCGGGGTACTCGCTCATTCACCGGTGTGATCGATTGGCCATACGTTGAGGGGCTGCGGCTGGACGAGGCAATGCATCCACTCGCGTTTATTGCGGTGGGGTTGTACGGCAAGACATTACCGCATCAAAATGGCGCGCCTGTGCGGCTCGTAGTGCCCTGGAAGTACGGTTTCAAGAGCATCAAGTCGATCGTTGAAATCAATGTTACGGAGGCGCAGCCGCGAACCAGTTGGCAAACCCTGCAGCCAGCGGAGTACGGCTTTTATGCCAATGTGAACCCTGATGTGGATCATCCGCGTTGGTCACAGGGTTTTGAGCGAAAGCTGCCGTCTTCTGTATTCAGGCCTAATCGGGTGCGGACACTGCCGTTTAATGGCTACGCAGATCAAGTGGCAGATTTGTATGCGGGTATGGATCTGAGGCGTGACTACTGAGGGTAGGCGTCGAAGCTGGGCGGGTCTGCTGGAGTTGTTGCGACAGGCCTTGAGAGCAGGCCAACTGGCGCCGCCATGGCTACGGTCCACTTTCATAGCGTTGCTGTGCCTAAGTCCGCTCGCGTGGCTGCTGTGGGCGCTAATGTGGGACCAGTTGGGACCCGATCCAGCGAAAGTGCTAATGAAGGGCACGGGAGAATGGGCGTTGCGCGGCCTGGCGCTGGTATTGCTGGCCACGCCAATGGCCAAATCTGGCTGGCCCGGCTTGTTTCGGTACCGGCGGATGCTGGGCTTGCTTGTCTTTTTGTACGTCACGCTTCACCTAATACTTTTTGCGCAGGTCTATGTGGGCTGGAGCGCGACGCTATTATTCGAGGAGCTGCAAGAGAGGCCCTACGTGTTAGTGGGTTTCACTGCGTGGCTGACCCTATTACCCCTAGCGTTGACCTCAACACACCGCGCCCGCCGAGCACTGGGGCGCAGTTGGCGCCAATTGCACCGTTTAATTTATCCCGCAACGGTGCTGGCATGGCTGCATCTACTCTGGTTGTCGCGCTCCGATTGGGGCGAAGCACTCGTCTATGGCGCTGTGCTGGGAGGGCTTCTGGCCTGGCGAGTGCGCCGCTGGCAGCATTAACAAAAGTTGTCCTTGCGGCATGTCGCAGGGGTTGCTAATCTTCGCCTCCGCATTACGCCTTGTGCCCAGAAATGGCACGCTAAATTGAGGCGTTGAAACTTTTTTAAAAAAAGACTTGCGCGGCTTCGGCCGGTACGTATAATGCGCGACCTTGCCCGGGGGTAACCCCTTCGGACTGAAGCTAATCCCAGCGGTTAGTTTGCTACTTAACAATCAGATAAAGACAGATGTGTGGGCACTTGTTGGGATGGTTATCACTAACTATTCAGACACAACAAGTGACCATTAATTCAATGATTTCGAATTGTGTCTGAGCTGAGATTTTGGATGGTCAAGCAAGCTTTGCGTAACCATCCCCTCTTGTCCCTCGGGGCAGAGGTAAAAGATCTAAACTGAAGAGTTTGATCATGGCTCAGATTGAACGCTGGCGGCAGGCCTAACACATGCAAGTCGAGCGCGAAAGCACTTCGGTGTGAGTAGAGCGGCGGACGGGTGAGTAACGCGTAGGAATCTACCTAGTAGTGGGGGACAACTCGAGGAAACTCGAGCTAATACCGCATACGCCCTACGGGGGAAAGCGGGGGACCTTCGGGCCTCGTGCTATTAGATGAGCCTGCGTTGGATTAGCTAGTTGGTGGGGTAAAGGCCTACCAAGGCGACGATCCATAGCTGGTCTGAGAGGATGATCAGCCACACCGGGACTGAGACACGGCCCGGACTCCTACGGGAGGCAGCAGTGGGGAATATTGCGCAATGGGCGAAAGCCTGACGCAGCCATGCCGCGTGTGTGAAGAAGGCCTTCGGGTTGTAAAGCACTTTCAATTGGGAGGAAAGGTTCACGGTTAATAACCGTGAGCTGTGACGTTACCTTTAGAAGAAGCACCGGCTAACTCCGTGCCAGCAGCCGCGGTAATACGGAGGGTGCGAGCGTTAATCGGAATTACTGGGCGTAAAGCGCGCGTAGGTGGTTTGATAAGCTAGCTGTGAAAGCCCCGGGCTCAACCTGGGAACTGCAGTTAGAACTGTCTGGCTAGAGTATAGTAGAGGGTGGCGGAATTTCCTGTGTAGCGGTGAAATGCGTAGATATAGGAAGGAACATCAGTGGCGAAGGCGGCCACCTGGACTGATACTGACACTGAGGTGCGAAAGCGTGGGGAGCAAACAGGATTAGATACCCTGGTAGTCCACGCCGTAAACGATGTCTACTAGCCGTTGGGAGGCTTGACCTCTTAGTGGCGAAGCTAACGCGATAAGTAGACCGCCTGGGGAGTACGGTCGCAAGATTAAAACTCAAATGAATTGACGGGGGCCCGCACAAGCGGTGGAGCATG
>ERZ767114.405-NODE-405-length-24579-cov-4.301241_pt1 | contig 24579 bp, 17 predicted proteins | sample MGYA00374952_ERZ767114 | MGnify/ENA primary metagenome ERZ767114 (study PRJEB28939, sample SAMN06267156) | marine metagenome | isolation source: Columbia River Estuary | place: USA:Columbia River Estuary, USA | collected 2012-05-05 ...
CGAACGTAAATGCGACTGTTGCCACTCGCATGTTTTTTCAGGATCCATTCGTTTGAGGGCTCGTCTCGCACTATCCTCACTCACTACTTGCTTCATTCCTAATAATCCAGGAGTCACCGAATCAAATCGCAAGGCCGTCATATGCGTATAGCGATGGTGCCCTGCTAAAATCGAAAGTAAAAATGTCCCCAAAATATCCGTCGTACTGTGAGCGTTGTTGCTCTCATAAGCCAAAGGAGCATCCTTGCAAAATCGCTCGAAGAGCTCGGTCACTTTCAGAAATTGAGCAAAAAAAACAAGCTGCCCCATCGGGGTCAGCGGGGCCGTGTCATCCCATGCCACATGATATCGACCTCCCCCTGTATCCACCAGCATCGGGTCCCCACCAGCATAAACCAGCCCCCGATTCTCTTGCATTTTTAACTCACCCTGCGGGTGAGCTCCCATCTCCTTTTCTTTCTCACTCATCCCTCACAAAATCAACACTTTGTAGATTTTTGCAAGTTTTCAACTGCCGAATTTAGGTTTAATAGAAATGACTCATTCACTCGTGTAACATGAATGCATGAAAACGATCACCCTCACAGATGAGGCCTATGAGAGGCTTAAGTCTTGGAAGACAGAATCATCGGAATCTTTTTCAAAGGTGGTTTTAAAAGTGATTCCCAAAAAAGGGACGGCGGCGGATATGGAGGATGCGTTTGAATGTTTGAAGCCGCTTACGGCAGCGGAAGCGGGAGAGGTTTTGAGCACCTTTGCATGGGCCAATGATTGGAATCGTGCGTCGGATGCGTGGGCTTCAGATGAAAAAGGAGATGAGAAACTGGATAAGAAAGGAGTAAAATGGATGATGACACAAGCTGATACAAAACAAATCAAGGAAATGTTTAAAGAATATACTATTAAAAAATTTAAAGTATACCGTAGGTCTTCGAAAAGTTATGTAAATGAATTAATTATTATGAATTATCACTAACTAAATATCTTAAACTACGAGATCATAAAAATTATAAAAAAATCTTAAAAGCCCAAGAATTTGCAATATTATATTGTAGGTTCTTGGGCTTTTTTGCATGTAATAGGTTTATAAATTAGTAATTAAATATATTCTTTTAAGTAATGCTTTTAATACATTCACACTCATACTATTACCAATTTGTTTAAACATTTGTGTATTACTAATATCTTGTTTAAAATTACTAGAAAATCCTTGTAATAATAAACATTCTTTTTGTGTTAAATATATAATTAATCGTAAATTAATCCAGAATCGTATATATCGTATTCTATTGAAACTAATCCAGATTCATATATTGTACAAGTTAAATTTTTGATCAATGTTACATTGCACATATTATCATTTATACTATCTAAATAAATACATAATTGATCATAACATAATAATTGTTTATCTTTGCATTTATCAAAACATTCAATAGATAATTCGTTAAATATTTTATATAATTCACATGTAATATCAAGGTTACATTCAAGATTACATTTTTCTTTTAAATCTAAAATATTTATAACTTTTATTTTAATTTTTTTATTCATTTCTTTATATTCATATAATTTTATTTTTAAATACCTTACAGATACCTTACAGAGCTGAACTCTATTTCGGCAAGGTACCTTACAGAGCTGAACTCTATTTTGGCAAGGTACTTATTTTTTTTTGGTACCTTTACCGATTGTATTAGATGGCAAGGTACAATGTTTACTAAAATGATCTATTTTTCCACATATAAAACACCTATTATTTGCACTATTACTCATTTTAATTAAATGATTCTTTGTAGAATTATTTAATTTTATAGTTACAAATGAACCACCTCTCACATTATCTATTCCATATTTATCCATATACATTAAAGTATATTTATCTTCATCGTAATTATCACAGTTAGGTATTAATTGCAATAATTTAACGGGTTTATGTAATTTAGTCCATCTAGAACCACGTACGTTAAAATGATCTTTTAATCTAATAAATGGGTTTTTTGTTTTTCCAATATAATATTTTCCATTTTCTAACCCTAACGCATATATATATACTTTTTTAAAAAAAGACATAATTAATAATTAATAATTAATACATAATTATTAATTTTTTTTAAATTTTTTTTAGATTATCTTTTTCTTGTATTACTAGTTCCATTTTGTTTCCAATATGAATAGATGTTTTTTTCTAATTCATAATCTTTCCAATAAACAGCTTCTCTTTGTGGTTGAGTCTTTACCCAATCCCACATTAATTGCAATCCTCTTTCCAATGAAGTATTTTCTTTATAATTTAATAATTCTTCAGATTTTTCATATGATGACCATGCATGTTTTACTTCATGTCTTGGTTCTAAATGTACAATTTCACGTTGTATACTTCCATTTTCAGAAGTTATCTTTTTAACTAATTCAGCAGCCTCATTTAATGAAATATTATGTTTACCACCTAAATTAATTCTTTCGTTTTTTGTATCAGGAGATACAGCAGATGTCCATAAACATGGTAGTATATCATCAATATATGAAAATGCTCTTGTTTGTTCTCCATCGCCATAAATTGTAAAAGGTAAATTTTGGAGTGCCTTGAACATCCAAATACCCAAAACATTTCTATAAGGATCCCAGATATTTTGATATTTGCCAAAAATATTATGAGGTAAAATAACACAATATTCCATGTTGTGTTGTTCATATGCAACATTTAAATCCATTTCACAAGCATATTTTGCAATACCATAAGGATCAATTGGATTTGGTCTCATATCTTCTGTAAATGGTGTTGTATTTCTGCCATAAGTAGCCATGCTACTTGTAAATACAAACCGTTTTATATTATATTTAATACCCATATTAATCAAAAAAGTAGTTGGAATAACATTCGACATATAATTATATTGTCTGATAAATGGAGATAAACCTTCTGCTGCATAAGCACTAAAATGGAAAATATAATCTATCTTATCCTTTTTAAATATGTCTTCTACTAATTTTTGATCATCTCTATTACTTAAATCAGCTTTAATAAAAACAAATGAACTATTAGAGGATACAATTTTTCCTTCAACTTCCTTTATTGGAATATTTTCTAAATAGCCACCTGAAAAATCATCAATACCATAAACGGTAGATACCTGCAACTGTTCTTTATTTTTTAATAAAAATTCTACAAAATTTGCTCCAACTAAACCAGCAGCTCCAGTAATTATTACATTCATTTTTATTTATAATAATTATATTTTTAAATTAATTTTTTTTTTAAAACATTGCGTTAAAATAAACAGCTGTTTTTTCATCAAAATCATCTGGTTTTTTTGTAAAAGATTCAAAAAATGCATCATTTATTAATGTTAGAGGATTAGGTAAGCTAAATTTTTCTTCTGTTCCATTTATTAATCTACCATCGTGCATATATTTACTTTCTTCACTGCTATTATCGTTACTCTTATCGTTACTTTCTTCACTGCTATTATCGTTACTTTCTTCACTACTCTTATCGTTACTCTTGTCGTTACTCTTGTCGCTACTCTTGTCGTTACTCTTGTCGTTACTCTTGTCGTTACTCTTTTTTTTATATTTTGATGAAATACTAGATAAAGGTGATAATTTTTTTCCACTTTTATTAGAACTTGAACTACTATAGTCACTTGGTGCGCTGCTTGCGCTGCTTGCACTGCAACTCGAGGAGCTTTCATCTTCTGGTATTAATTCTCTTGGATATAAAGAAATGATCCAATCAAATAGATCCTGTGAAATATATAGATCTAAGAGTGATGTAAGAAAATAATGTGGATCATATACTTCATTATAATTAAACGGAACGTTAATATCTTCTGTATCTTTTGACTCGAGATCTTCTTCTTTTACGATAGTTTTATGTTCTTTACGATCGTATTCAAATGTACCGGTTATAAATTTATTAGGGTATCCTTCTTTCATTTTATTTGAGTATATCATTGCAAATTCGAAATCCCAAGCTTTGCAAATAATACCAACATTTGGAACATAATATTTTTTATCTTTTAATTGATAAACGAAATAACCACCTGGTGTGATTGTATTGTCTATTAATATATTTCCATAATGAAAATCATTATGCATCATGCGATAATGATATTGCATAATAGTCATAGTATACAACATTTGAAAAACAATTACCTTCCATTCATTATCAGAAATTTCTTTGTCCTGTTCGTATGTGTCAAATACCCAATTGTCTAAACTACCACCTTCAACAAATTCTGATATTAACATATTTGAATGAGTTCTAATTTTTTCTTCTACTTCAAGGCGTTTTAAATTCAACATTTTCAATGCTCTACTCTTATTACTTACTTTTTGAACTCCTAGATAATAAGCAAAATGGGGAGAAATCATTTTATTAACTATGTTATCTGTCAATTCTTTCAAGATAACATTTTCCAAATTTGAAGGATGTTCATTTTTATCGTATTTTGTTTCGACAGGAACAACCTTTAAACCATATCGAATACCGTGTGTTTTTTCATGGTTTTTTTTATTTTTATTATACGCCTTGAATGGATATCCCTTTACTTCTGATGTATTTTTTACCTTTATAAGCTGAGAAAATTCATCAAAACCAAATCGTTCCTTGTTTTCATCAAAAAATATTCTCTTTTTTTTTATTTCGTGACGAATATCTTTTAGATGTTTTATTTTTTCATCTAATTTAAATTGTATTTTAGGCGATTCGTCTTTTGATGACATTTGGTAGTTATTTTTATTTTTTATTTTAGTTTTAAAAGTATAACGCAAGTTGAATTAAAATCGATAATAAAAAAATTAAAAATTTTTAAAAATTAATGCAAATATTAATAAGCGGTTGTATTTATATTTTTATTTATTTAAATATTTAAATATAAAAATAATGAGCAAGATCGTTCAAATAAAGATTTTTAATGATATATTAGATCAATTTTTAGACTATTTAGAAAATAATTTCTCATTTTTTAAATCTGATATAGTTTTTATAAAAAGTACAGTCGAATTTATTAGAAAAAGTAATCCAAGATTAGTTGTAGAACAATATATGGATTATGCTGGCCCCTTTAAAGAATATATATTTAGTTGTGACGAAAACTTTTTTTTAAATTTAAATTTGCAACAAACTGGAATAAATATTGAAAACCAGTTGTTTGGTAATAAAATACGTAACATTTGGTTATCTCATGATATAAATGATAATCAAAAGGCGTATATATGGTTATACTTTCATAAATTATTAAAGGCTGGGACACAATGCACTAATTAATGGTGTTTAGTTTTTATTATCAATTGCGGTAATCTTTTTAATCTATTTTATATCATAAAATTAAAAAGATAATTATGGATTTTTCTATTGAATATATAGAAGATGATTTAAAAAATACTTTGGAAAAATTTTTTAATGAAATCGAATTAAGTTTTGATTATGTTTCAAAAGAGACTATACATAAATTAAAATGTTTTTTAACAAAGGTAAAAAAGGATAAAAATATATATGAATTTGCAAAAAATACAAATGTTATTTTAAAAGGTTATGAAGATAAAATAGCATATATAATAACTAGTAAAAACAAGTTAAAAACATCTGATTTTAAATTTTTAGAAGAATTGTGTTTATTTGAAGGTATATTAGAGTTTAAAATTTTTAAAGATGAAAATAAAAATACTAAAAAGACTATTATAAATTATATCAACAATATTTATATGGCTGTATCTATTTTAGAATTTGGTTTAGAAAAAACATCTAAAAATTTTAGTGAAATATTGGATTTTGTTAAAAATGTAAATTGTTTACGAAATAAAAAGATAGAAAATGAAATTGAAGATGTTGAATACGTAACGGAAAACACATCGAAAAAAATCGATATGAATGACATATTGAATTCATTTACAAAGGATATGAATATAAAAAACATAGATTTCAATAATTTGCAGAATATAACTTTGGATCAATTAAATTTAAATAATTTAGATGTTTTATCTAAAGATATACCTGCAGGATTAAATAATACATTAAATGGAATTAATGACTTGGAACAATGTTTAAAAATGTTTGAGGAAAATGCTAAAAATAATAAAAATAGCGAAAAAAGTTATGGTGGTAGTTTACCTAATATGAATAATTTTGGTGGATTTAGTGATGTTTTTAAATCTTTAATGGAAAATAAAGAAATAATGAATATAGCTTCTGATTTGACAAATGAAATTCAAACTGAAAATTTGGATCCAATTAGCTTATTATCTTCTTTAATGTCAGGTAAAAAGGATGACAAGATATTAGGTATAGTAAATAATATTACTACAAAATTAGAAGAAAAAATTAATACAGGACAGATAGATAAAAATGTATTAGAAAGAGAAGCTGAAAATATTTTAAATAAATTCAAGCAACCAGAAAGTGAACCTGTAGATTAATTCTACCTTTAATGATAGACGGCAAGGTATCTTTCTATTGTTTAAAAAATATTTTATTAAAAATTTTATTAAATAATAATTAATAAAATTTTTTTTAATAGATTATTATAATGACGTCTATTTCTGATCCTTTTTGGTATAACAATATAACTATTTTATGGAATAAAGATAGATTAACAGATTTTTTTCCATCACCTGATCATACATTAGAAGAAAAATTTAATTCTTTAGTTCGTCTTTCATTTTATTGTTTTATTATTTTATATTTTTATAAAAATGATAGTAGATATATTTACTTGCCATTTGGTGCAATGATCCTAACATATTATATCTATAATAATAGAGATCAAGAATCTTTTGATTCTTTAGAAGAAAAAAAAGTTGAAACTAACGTTGAAACTAAACTTGACGAAACAGTTTTTGATAATAAATCTCAAATAATTCCACAACCAAAAAAAGTAGACGAGAAAAATGAAGTAAAAAAATGTACACAACCAACAATTGATAATCCTTTTATGAATGTTACTATGAAAGATTATTTTAATATTGATCCGAATACAAAAACTACATTTGATAGACCACCGGCATGTGATCCAAATGATCCAGTAATAAAGAAAAAAATAGAAGAAACATTTAGTAATAATTTATTTAAAGATGTTAATGATATTTTTGGAAAAATGAACTCTCAAAGACAATTTTATACAATGCCATCTACTACTATTCCTAATGCACAAAATGAATTTGCTAAATGGTTGTATTTAAATCCAAAAACTTGTAAAGAAGATCAAGATTATTGTAATCCTTACGAAGATATTAGAGCAAAAAGACCAGTAGTACATGATCCTACTAAAAATCCAGTTAAAAAGGATGAATAATACAACTTTTTTTTATAAAATTTTTTATATTTATTTAAAATATAAAAAAAGAAATGCTTGATACTATTTGTGATGTTCTTAAGACAGCTTACGAACGTAATTGGATTTCTACAAGAGATGGTAATGGATCTTATAGACGTAAAGACGAAGAATATTTGTATATTACTCCAAGTGGAGTTAGAAAACAACATCTTAATGCCGAACTTATTTTCAAATTAAAATTTAATGATGACTATAAGGTAGCTGATGAACCATGGTTAAATCTTAAAAGAGTTAGTGATGATTATCAAAGAAAACTTATTGGTTTAGAACCAAGTGGAGAGGTTCCATTACATGCTTTACTTCAACGTATTGTACCGGAAAATAGAGTTGTATTACATTTACATCCAACATATATTGTTGCGGCTATGTATGCTGGTTGGAATCTTCAAACCTTAGCAGAAGAATTTCCAGAAATTAATAGATATACTAGAGTTGGTCCAAGTGTCCCTATGATTCCACCTATATGTAAAGAATTAGGATTTGCAGCTACAAAAGCTTTAAATCTTAATAATGAAACGGGCGAGGTTGATTTTGATATTATTGGATTAGATAGACATGGTATAATAGCTGTTGGTAGAGATGCATGGAGTGCATTTGAACATGTAGAAAGACTTGAACATATTTGTAAAATAGCACTTGCTTCTGGGAATAATGTTAAAAAATAATTTTATTTGATAAATTTTCTATGATAAAATAATATGTATGCATCTTTTGATGATATACCGACGTCGATAGACTGCAAGGTATTACTATTTTCGATTTTAGAGACATCGCCATCATTGAATAAATACCAATTTTTATTTAAATTTTTACAACATGAAAAGTAATGACCTGATCTAGAATTACCAGAATGATAATTAATAGCATATAATGAATAAATATAGTTATTTGGATCCTTTTTATCTTTTGAAATATGTTCTGTAAGATTTAGATTATCGATTGGAAAATCAATATTTGTATTAATTTTCGATCCATTATTTTTAAAACGATTAAAATGAATAATTACATAATTAGGAAATGACCAAATTTTATTTTCCTTTTTACATCCATAATTTTTACATTTATCACAATTCCATGTATCAATTTTTTCTACTTTGTTAAAATAATTAAATAAACATTCGTTTAATGAAAAAGAACCACTTTCAGGTATTGTTAAACTAATGGTATTGTAAGGTTCAAAAATATTTTCTTTAATATTACAACTATTACAAACAACATTATTGTAAAACATACCATTAAATGATTCTATAATAAAAGAATAGTTTTTTTCATAAAAAAATTTCCATTGTTCAATAGATTTTTTCATTAAAATATCTTGTTCATTTTGAACAACACCTTGTATATTTACTTCAATTTCGTATAAAAGACCTTTATGTAAAATATCTAAAATATATAATAAACATTCATGTGAATCTTGTTGTTCTAATGTATAGTATTTATTTACAAATTTGCTTATATTTTCAATAAATGTTTTTGGTTTAATAATTTGATTTGTTTCCCAGATATTTATAAGTAAATGTAAATAACTTGATACTAAATTATATTCTTTTTTTCGTTTATTTAACTGTTCGGGATCATCTTTTTTATATTTACAAGATAGAAAGTAATCTGTTAATTTTACCGTATTACTTAAACATGCTAATATGGAATTTAAAAAACATTTATTACCTAAATTAATTAAACCACATAAACCTTTACCTTTATATTTAGACATTGGTAATATAATTTCATGATTTGTGTGAAAATCATAATCATATTTATAATCCATTTTTATAAACATTCATTTTTATAAAAATTCAATTTTTATAAAAATTCAATAAAAATTAGTTATCTTTTTTTTATTATATATATATAGAGCACATAGAGTACATAGAAGATGGTCAATAGTGAGATTATTTGTTTTAAAAGAGGAAATTTTAGATTATATGTATTTTTATTATTATGCGTTATATTCTTTTTATTATATATTTTAAATAAAAAACGTGAGGGTATGGCAAATGTTGATCTTTCTTCGCATTTATCACAAAAAGAATTAATTAATAAAATTACGTTATTACAAGATGCACTTTTTGATTCAAAAATAGAAAAACAAAATTGTGAAAGAAATTTACAAGAATTAAAAAGAGATAGTCAAACAAATATAGATTTAAGTAATGGCCCAAGAATTGATTCTGAAACTGGAAATATTATACAAAATAGATTATTGAATAAAATATATAATCCTATATCACCTCCATTAAATTTATATAGAGATAGATATGATTCATATAATATTTATCAAAGAATAGGATACCTGAGTAATTTAAAAAGTGGTCAATTTCCTGTTTTTGCAAGAGAAAAATATCCTAATAAAAGTGATCGGTTAGAATATTATACTATAAATGAAGGAAGAAATAGTGTAAAGATACCATTTAAAACAAAAAATGATATTGAATTATTTGATGGAGATAAAATAATAATAAGTGAATTAAGTGATGAACCATTTACATTTAAGAAATATGAAACAGAAGGGATGAGATATAATCCACTTTCTTAAAAAAGTAAAGTTTATTTAAATTTACCTTCTAAAAGAATATTATCCTTATTATCAAGAGAATATATAATTTGGATTTTGTCATATTCAATAAATTCCTGTGCTTCTTTGTTAATATCTAATGAATTGAATTTTATTTTATACATACCATCACCGTCTTTTTTTAGTATGTCCAAGAATACTTGTTTACCAGTTTTAGTATTAATTAAAAATACCTTGTACATCTGATCTACATTTTTAGCCGTGTCATATATATTACCATTTAATACGAGCAAGTTACAATAAAGTTCTAATCTATAATTTAATTTTCCATTTTTTGAAATAATAAAACGATTGGCTTGACCAAAGAACAAGTTTTTAGGATTATTATTTTCATCCATTTGAGCTAGTAATGGAATACTTTGATATTCAGAGCTCTTTTCATAACTAAATGACATCATATCTTCATTACTAAAATTTTCCATAATAATTTCTTTTCCAATTTCAGGTGCAATACCAGTTGGGACTTGTGGTTCTTGTAGTACTCTCTGTACTTGTGGAACTTGAGTTGATTCTTTCATTTTCATTTCCATTTCAATATTGTTGGGTACCTTGCCGTCTATCGACGTCGTCGTTAAAGGTATCTCTATTAATCTATTTAAAATAATAGCTCTATTCATAGCTTGCATATCTGGCATACCATGACCATGTGTAGCTCTACAGTTCCCGGAACATCCCATCATGTTACAATGAGGACATCTCATTCTATTTCTACATCCACGACGTCCTCTATAACTTCTTATATTATTTATATTATCGTACATAATATCATAGTCCATTGATGCTGGGAAGAATACAAGTGATAGTAAAACAGCTATAACGATAAAGAAGAATACTAATTTCATATTAAATGAAAACCAGTTGTAAAATTCTTGAGGACTGGAAGAAAAAAAACTTGTAGATGTTAAATTTGTATTAACAGAACTTGATTCAGACATAATATATAATTTATATAAATAAAATAAAATATCTTATAAAATATTTTATTTTTGGTTAATAAAATTAAAAGTCATCGCAATCAAAAGAAATTTGTCTTTCTTCTTGAGTTGATCCTACGTTAGCTCGTTGATAATTTGTAACTGTATTTTCGAAAAAGTTGACCTTTTCATTTAAACTAATCATTTCCATAAAAGGAAAAGGATTTTGTGTGTTGTATATTTTAGAGTAACCTAATAAAACTAACCATCTATCAGCAACCATTTCGATATATTGGCTCATTAAATTACAATTCATTCCAATTAAAGAAACCGGTAAGCTTTCTGTTATAAATTCCTTTTCAATCTCAACAGCTTCTTTAAAAACAGCATGAACAATTTTTTCATCCAAACGATCTTCTATCATGTTATACAACTCGATTGCAAACGATGCGTGGAGAGCCTCATCCTTTGCTATAAAAGAATTGGCTGTTCCAAGTCCTGACATTAAACCTCGGCTTTTTAACCAGTAAATTGCACAAAATGATCCAGAAAAGAAAATCCCCTCGACACATATAAATGCAAGTAATCGTTGTGCAAAACTGGGTTTCTCATTGGTAATAAATTGCAAAGCCTCAATTATTTTAGGATTAAGTTGTTGATCTTGATATTCATCAGAGTTCTCTAAAAATTTTAACCATTCCATATGTTTTTCTGGTATCATTTGTTGTAATGCACTACCTTGTTCAATCCATTTAATTGCCCAATCAGCTTTCTTTTTAACTGCAGGAATTGTTTCAACTGCATTAAATAATTTATTTTTTTCTTCGGTATTAGAAATATATGTATCAATTAAAAGAGAATATGTTTCTGCATGTATAGCTTCCAACATCATTTGAACAGAATAAAATTGTCTAGCTTCTGGAATTTGAACTTCATTATAAAAATTAACGACTAAATTTTCGTTAACTATACCATCACTTGCTGCAAAGAATGCTAAAATATTTTTAATAAAAAACTTTTCATTTTCATTCAGTTTTTCATTCCAATCAACGAGGTCATCTGATAGTTTTATTTCTTCTGCAGTCCAAAATGTCGATAAATGTTGCTTATAAAATTTCCAAAGATTATGATGTTTAATAGGAAAAACTGTATAACGGTCACTGCCAGAATTAGAAAACATAGTTACTATTTGTATATAAATATTTTTAAATTTTTTATTCCATTTTTTTAAAAATCATTTTAGCTTTTTTGTATACCTTGCCGAAATAGAGCATTTCAGCTCTGTAAGGTACCTTGCCGAAATAGAGCATTTCAGCTCTGTAAGGTACCTTGCCAAAATAGGACATTTCAGTTATATAAGGTATACAAGGTATGCAAAGAAAAACGCGTTATCGTGTCATTGTATTAAATGTTATTTTTTTGTTTAATAAATAATTTTTATTTCTTGGTTAATAGATATGAGTTTATCTTTAAAAATAATTGGATACTATAATCATTTTAACGCAGGTGACGAACAATACAAGACTTCAATTGATCTATTATTCAGTACATATTTACCAAAAGAATATAAATATACAATCGATTTTTATGATTGTGATAAAATTAATGATGTAGAATTTTCAGATTCTGATATTATTATTGTAGGTGGTGGTGATGTTTTAAATGTGTATTTTATAGACAAAGTATACTCTAAATTTAACGGTAAAAAAAATTTAATAATAGCATTATCAGTTGGAATACCGTATATAAATATGTTGGTTGAAAATCAAAAATTAAACATGATAGATTATATTTTTTTACGAACGCGAATGGATCTTGAAATGTTTTATAAATATATAGGTAAAGATCGTGTTTTTTATCTTCCAGATCTTTCTATTTTATTAACGAAAAATATTACAAAAAGAAAGACCTTGCCGTCTAATACCGTCGGTAAAGGTACCTTTTTTACCGAGGATATTGTCGATATAAATAATATAAAAAATAAAAAAATAGCTACTATTTGCTTATCTAGGAATATTTATAATGAAAAGTATTCTTTAGAATATTATAATGTTGTTTATAATATCTCTAAATTCGTAGAATATTTAATAGATGCTGATTATTATATCATATTTTTACCATTTAATACAAAAAATAGAAATGATGTTTTAAATACATCAGAAAATGATATACTAATAGGTGATGATGTAGGTAATTTAATTGATAAAAAAAGGTTGTCTAATGTAACTTTTATAAAAAATACATTAGATTATAATCAATTGTTTGATATTTTTAAAATTACTACTTTATGCATTCCTATGCGTTTTCATGCTACATTATTTTCTTTATATTTTTCTGTACCTATTATACCAATTTATACAACTAGAAAAGTAGATAACTTGTTAAAAGAAGTAAATTGGAAATATTCATGTAAACTTTCATTAAACGATGATCGTATACCAACTACATTAAATCTTCATGAATTAATTGACAAGTATAAATTATTAATAAAATCTGATGAATTCATTAAAAAAACATATTATTATAATATTAATAGTAATTTATTTTCATTAATTAATATAACAACACTAATGGATATCATATGTCAAAATGGAGAAAGTAATGATAAATATATAAAAAATAATAAAGTAGATGATATGATTAATGATTTACATTCAAAAATTATGGATTTTTCAATTCAAAAAGGATATACACATTATAAAAATATAAAAGATAAAAATTTACAAAATACAATCGTTTCTATTGTTTCTTATCATTTAACAAGTTTTGCTATTTATAAAAATACATTGGAACATAATATAACAATTAATTCAATTTATAACTTTGGATTAAAGGAGAAAATGTTTAATAAAAAAACAGAATATGATTATAAAAAGGAATGGAGATGGATTGTAAATGATATTTTACATAAATGTAATCTTGATTTAAATTCAATAAATAATGGTACCTTTACCGACGACGTCGATACACGGCAAGGTACCTTTATCGACAGTATTAAAGGTGTAGAAAATACAGAACATAAAGAATCATTATTTAATATTGAATATATGGATCAAATTGATCGTTCTGGTGCTCATAGATCAGGGTGGAGATATGTATATGATAATATAACTCCTTTTAATAATAGAGAAAATCCTTTACATTTAGATTTATATGTAGATCGTACTTTTCATTGGAATAAAGAAATAAACAAAATAATTAATATAATTCCTTATAAAAAACCTTGGGTTGGTTTTATACATCATACTTTTGATACAACATTTAGTGATTATAACTGTAATACTTTATTAAATTGTTCTGAATTTATAGATTCTCTAAGTTGTTGTAAAGGAATTTTTGTGTTGTCTAAAACTCTTAGAGAACAATTTATAGAAAGATTTAAAAAGGATAATATAAATGTTCCGGTTTATTCTTTAGTTCATCCTACAGAATGTAATGTTCCTAAATTTAATTGCAAATCATTTGTAAATAATAAAGATAAAAAGGTCATTCATATTGGAGGATGGTTGAGAAATATTTATCTTTTTTATAGTTTACAGCTACCAAAAACAATAAGAGTAAGGAGCGGGTTTTTTAAATGGAGAAATGATAGCATTTCTAAAGTGTTATTAAAAGGAAAGGATATGAATAATTATTACCCTCGTGAAAATTTTATGACTAAAATAAAAAATGTATTAAGTAGTTCAAAAATAAAAACTCATGATCAATCTATTTCAAAAAATATTATTAGCAAACATTGTTCAACCAATATAGATTATTCTAGTAGCAGTTCTAGTAGCAGTTCTAGTAGCAGTTCTAGTAGCAGTTCTAGTAGCAGTTCTAGTAGCAGTTCTAGTAGTTGTAGTTATAGCGATCGTGAATTGGATTTAAATAATGATGAACTGACCTTTGGTATAAAAAACAATTGGTATAATCATTTTTATAATGATTTGTATAACAAATTAAAAAGTATTACAATTATTGAACATTTAGAAAATGAAAAGTATGATAATTTATTAACAGAAAATATAGTATTTATAAATTTAGTGGATGCATCTGCTATAAATACTTTAATTGAATGTATTATTAGAGAAACTCCTATTATAATTAATAAAGTACCAGCTGTTGTAGAATTGTTAGGTGAAAAATATCCTCTGTATTTTGAAGAAAATGATAATATATGTGATTTATTAAAAAATGATAGTAAAATATGTAAAGCTCATAAATATTTAAAAAAAATAAACAAAGAGAAATTTTATATAAATACTTTTATTATAGAATTTAAAAACAAGTTGGGTGAAATTCATCAATTAATGCGTTTATAATTAAATTGAGTGCGTTTATTTTATTTTTTTGCAATGAATTTATAATAAATATTTTCTAGGTAATTAATATAAACGTATGTCTTATAATTCTGACGCTTTAATTTTTGAGGCACAGGTTGTTGTTTCTAATAATACTCAACCTGCTGGATCAACTACCGGATCTATTGTTAATGAAGGTACCTTGTCTACAAAAGATACTTTTATTACAGGTCAAACAGTCATTAATAATGTTAATATTACACCAAACACAAATGATATTATTTATGAAAGACAAGCAACTTTAGTTAATAATAGAAATTCTTATACCGATATTCCAGATTTTACATTTGACAGTGCATATGTAACTTCCTTTAAAGCAATTATAAATGTTACTGTTTCTACAGGAGAAGCTTCTAATGCTGTATGGGAAATAAATGGTTTATATAAACCTAGTGGATGGGTAATTACATCTTCTTTCACTGGTGATATAACCGGAGTTTTTTTTAGCATGAGAGATGATGCTGGTATTGGTAAAATTCAATATACAAACTCAAATACTTCTGGAAGTACTATTGTAAGATTTAGAGCTACAACAACTGCTCCACCTGGTACAACACCAGAAGGAGTACCCGATGGTGTTGGTGTTGGTTTTAGTACAACTGGTAATTACATACAAAATAGTTTGATTTATGCAAATGGAACAAACTCATTAGCGAGCACTGATATTACTTATAATTCAAATGTATTTAGTATTGGAGGAGCTTCTCGTATAGTTGCTGAAAGAGCAACATCTTTTGTTAGTTATTCGAATGGTGGTGCTATTACATCTATGGGAGATGCTTCTATTGCTAAGAAATTAATAGTAGGTGATAAAATAGGTATCGCTACCACTGCTCCAGGATATACATTAGATATTAACGGAGATTTAAATTTTAATGGTAGTTTATATCAAAATGGAGCTGCTTACAAAAGTTCTCAATGGACAACAACAGCTGGAAATGATATTAGTTATACATCTGGTTCTGTTCTTACAACAAATATGACTACTGGAAATCTTAACTTTACAGGAGATATTTATAAAAACGGTGTACTTTATTCCGGATCTGCATGGATTACTGGTACAGATGGAAGTTTATCTTATACTAGTGGTAGTTTAGTAGCAAATAATTTTAGTGCTCAAAATGCTGTTTTCACTAATTCATCATTAGGTTCAGCTACTATTAATGATTTTGTAAATTTAAGAACAGATAATTTAAGTTTAGGCGTTTCTAATATGTATTCTGGATCTTTTACAGCAAATAATAATGTATCTTCATCTGAAAATATCGTTGGTTTAGCATTTGATAATGCTACCATAAGATCTTTTAATGCAACTGTTACTATTACTGTATTAAAAAGTACTAATCAAAATCTTTATGAAAGTTATACATTAGATGGTTTTCAAACTGGTAGTGCTTGGAATTTATATACTTCTCATATAGGTGATAATTCAGGTGTGTTATTTAGTATTACTAATAATGGTCAAGTTAAATATACATCAATTGATCATACTGTAGATTGGATTTCTACAACATTACGATTTAATGTATCTACGATAAATAATCAGGAAGGATATTCTCAAGTAGATTTTAATACAGCTGGTACTTATACTGTTGCCGGTATTACTGCTGGTAATATTAACTTTACTGGTTCATTATATCAAAACGGATCACCTTTCTTGGGAACTTCTCAATGGAACAATACAATAGGAGGTGGTATTTCTTTTACTTCTGGAAGTGTTGTTGTAAGAAATCTTAATAATACAAATATTAGTTCATCTTCTTTAAATGTAACTGGTATTACCGCTGGAAGTATTAATTTTACAGCAGATATTTATAAAAATGGTGTTCCTTATTCTAGTTCTCAATGGCTAACAACTGCTGGAAATATATCTTATACATCAGGAACAGTAAATGCTGTAGGTGTCGTAGCAACTAATATGACAACTGGAAGTTTAAGAGCAAATGCTACTGTTAGCGCCGGTACACTTGCAGCAACAAATTCAGCTATTACAAATATTACTGCAAGTACACTAAGAGTTACAAATAGTACATTTTCTAGCGCACTTATTAGTAATATAACTTCATCAAATATAAATGTTACTAATTTAAATGGAACAAATGTAAATACTACAAATGTAACTACTAGTACATTACTCGCTTCAAATGTAAATGCTACTACATTAACAACCAGTTCTCTCTTTTCAACTAGCATTTCAACTGGTACTTTACAAGCACCAAATGGTATTACAGTTGGTAATATTAATTTTACTGGAAGTCTTTATCAAAATGGTGTAGCTTATCTTGGAAGTCAATGGACAACTACTTCTGGAAATGTTAGTTATACTTCTGGATCAGTTGTAGCAACCGATGTAAATGCCACCACTTTAACTGCTGGTACATTAGTCTCTTCAAATGCAAATGCTACTACTTTAACTGCCGGTACATTAGTCTCTTCAAATGCAAATGTTACTAATTTAACTGCAGCAAATGTTCTTTTCGGTACAGTATCATCATCTTTTATTGCATCAAATGTTATTACTGGTGGCTCATTAAGTTTATCAGGTGATTTAATCGTTGGTGGAACTCTTACAACTGTAAATATTACAACAACTAATTTAACAGATATTAATATTTCAACTGGTACATTAAATGCATCTAGTAGTACAATATCAAATGTATTATTTACCAATATCAGTTCAAGCAGTGTTATCGTATCAAATGCAAATGCAACAACTTTATCCGCTGGTACTTTGGTCGCATCAAATGCAAATGCTACTACTTTAACTGCTGGTACTTTGGTCGCATCAAATGCAAATGCTACTACTTTAACTGCTGGAACTTTAGTTGCATCAAATGCAAATGCTACTACTTTAACAGCTGGAACATTAGTCGCTTCAAATGTAAATATTACTACCTTATCTACTGGTACTTTGGTATCTTATAATGCAATCCTTTCTGATTTAACTAATGGTAATTTTATAAATACTACTATGAGCTCTGGAACTATTATTGTTTCAAATGCAAACGCTGTTACTTTAACAGCTGGTACATTAGTCTCTTCAAATGCAAATGCTACTACTTTAAGTGCTGGTACTTTAATAAATACAACAATGAGTACTGGAACATTAGCTGCATCAAATGCAAATGCTACTACTTTAACTGCCAGTACTTTGGTTTCTTCAAATGCAAATGTTACTACTTTAACTGCCGGTACTTTGGTCGCTTCAAATGCAAATGTTACTACTTTAACTGCTGGTAATTTAGTTGCAACTACTGGTTTAACAAGCGCGAGTGCTTCTATAACAGATGGTTTATTTACTAATATTACTGTTTCTAATAGTATAACAAATGTTAGTAACACAACTACGTCATTTAATATAAACTCTTACAATACAAGATTATATGGTGGATTAGCTGTTAATTATAATGGTATGTATCCTCCAGTTGGTGGTCAAATAGCTATATCTCCATCTAATAATTTTCAAGAAGGTTCTATTAAATTTTGGACTGGTGTAGGTGGTAGTGGTACATTTTGGAATATTGGTCATAATTCTGGTGAAGTTGGTTTAGACAATATTGGATTTTTCAGTAATACATACTCTTATAATACTAGTACCAACGCAGCTATTATGAGTATTACATCTCTTGGAAGAGTTGGTATATTAACTACAAGTCCTAGTTATCCTTTAGATGTGAATGGAAATGCAAATGTTTCAGGAAAATTAAGTAGTGTAAATATTACCACTACCAATTTAACTACAAGTACTCTTATTGTATCTAATGCAAATGCTACCACTTTAACCGCTGGTACTTTTGTAAATACTACTATGAGCTCTGGTACTTTAATTGCATCTAATGCAAACGTTACTACTTTAACTGCTGGTACTTTATTTGCTAATAATATAACATCAAGCTCTTTTGTTTTATCTTCATCTTATACAAATGGAAGTTATTCTTTAAGCATAACAAATGGTAATGTATATTTCAAGAATCCTCAATCTGGATATATTTGGTATGAAAATAATACAGTAGCAAATATGCAGTTGACTAATGGTAATTTAAGCGTTACAGGTGATATTACTGGTTTTGGGAATTTATCCGATATTCGTTTAAAAACTAATATAATTGATATTGCACAAAGTCAATCTTTAGAAGTTGTAAATTCACTTCGTCCAGTCACTTTTAATTGGAAAGATGATATATTTAACGAATCTAAAAGAGGAACAGCAGATGCAGGTTTCATTGCTCAAGAAGTTGAAGAAGTAATTCCTTATGCAGTTTCTGATTATATAACATCAGATGCAAGTTATAAACATATTAAATATGAACGTATCTTGCCATATCTCGTTGGTTCTATCCAAAAATTAACTAATGAAAACAATGAATTGAGAAATAGATTAAGTGAAATTGAAAAAACTTTATAAATACCAAACTATGAGGTACCTTTACCGACGCTGTCGATAGACGGCACTTTTTATTAACACGTCTGAAATGATGATGTAACCATATTTATCATAAAAAATTATGATAAAAATGATATGTGATGTTTTGTTGTTTTAAGGAGGTATAATGTCTCCAGTCCATACTACATTATGAAGTGTTACTTTGTATCTTGTATTATCTATATCGACAAATGATGAAAGTATATGAATTCCATCAACTACTGATAAAATTGACATATATTCTAAACATGTATTATAAATTAAATTTTTTCTGTTTCCAGATGGATCTGGTATTGTACATTGATTGTAAATTGTATCAAATCTATCACTGTCTGTTACATCATTTTCGTAAAAATAAAATTCGTAAGCGAAATCAAAATCTGGGTTTAAACTCATATTGTGTTTATAATATATAAAAATAAATAAAATATACGGAATAGATGAAATAAATAAAATAAATAAAATAAATAATAAAATATATTTTGATTTACTTTATTTTAATAATCACTTTCATTTCCACCTAGTGGAAAATAAACTCTTGTTTGTAATAAAATCAATTCCTTTTCTAAAGATTCAATACGTTTATTTTGAAGTTCAACAATATTTTCTAAATATTGAATTGATCCTACTAAATAAGGTAACATACGTTCGTATTTAATATTTTTAAAATTTCCATCAGTTGTAAAGTAATCCGAGACTGCATAAGGAATTACTTTTTCAACTTCTTGGGCAATAAATCCTGAATCTGCTGTTCCTCTTTTAGATTCATTAAAAATATCATTTTTCCAATTAAAAGTAACTGGTCTAAGTGATTTAATTTTTGATAATGATGATTGAATATCAATATTTTGAATATTTTCTTTTAAACGAATATCGGATAAATTTCCAAAACCAGTAATATCACCTGTAACAGTCAAATTACCATTAGTCAATTGCATATTTGCTACTGTATTATTTTCATACCAAATATAACCACTTAAAGGATTTTTTAAATATACATTACCATTTGTAATACCTAAAGAATAATTTCCATTAGATGAAGTTAAATTAAAAGAACTTGAAACGATATTATTAGCAGTTAACGTTTTATTAATAGTTGCTCCACCTAATACGTTTAACCCTCCATTACTAACTCCCAAAATAGAATCTTCTAGATTATTTAATTGCATTGAATCTACAGCATAAGATCCATTTGTGTTATGAATAAATGTAGAATAAGATCCTGTATCAGACATTTGCGTTATAGAAAATCTTATGGTTGTGCTAGTCCAATTTGTTATATTTGTTGAAGTATATTGTATTTGACCATCTAGATTAATAGTAAATGTAATACCAGTGTTGTCACCTAAAACTGTTGGATAAATAGTCCATCCATTGGAATTATAGTTTCCTTCAATTGTATACATAGAACACAAGTTTCCACCAACACTACGTATTACTTTAACAGTAACATTTGAAATAAAAGAACTTGTTTGTGTAGAATCAAAAAGAAATCCTGTTATATCTGTTGGAGTATTTGTATTATTGCTAGCAATAAATGATCCTGAATAAACATTTGTTATTCCATATGTTAAATTATTAATTGAGGCATTTTCTATATTTAAATTAGAAGAGATTATTTGTCCTCCTACATATAATGATTTACGTATAGTAGCACCTCCAGCTGTAAGAAAACTACCACCATTTGATATATCTGTAGCATTTGCTGTATTTTGTATAGTGATACCACCAAATGAGATTAAAGCACCTGATTCTAAATCAATAGAATTATCTTCTGCTGTTAAAGTTAAATAAGAATAAGTACTAGAACTTCCAGCCATTCCATTTATCGCTCCATCTACATAAAGATCTCTTTTTACATGTAAATCATCACCTACATATAGTTTTTTTTCAACACTTGCACCACCTGCTATTTTTAAAGCTCCTGAATAAACATCAGATGCATCTGATGTGCAACTAATACTCATAGAATTATCAACTGCATTTAAAATTACTGGTACATTATTTTGATTTCCTGATATTAATTTTAAAGAAACTGACGAAGATACAAATGAATACCCAGCATTACTACCACTTCCAGTATTATTATAACCAGATGTTAATTTAATAGTACCAGAATCGTCTGAAAATTGTATAGAAGAAGAACCATTATTTGATTTATTACTTATTTCCAAAACATTTCCACTTTTGTTGGATGACACAACATTTAAATTTGAACTACCATTTACATTTAAATTGCCTAAAACATCCAAAGTAGAATTTGGATTTGATGTACCAATACCTACATTTCCAGCTGTATAAAATAAAGTATTTGATGTAGTATTGGAAGTCCATTGACTAGATATATAAACAGACCCATTTCTATATAAAGATCCAGTAAAGTTAATATTAGATGCAGTTATACCTATAACATTAAGTGTTCCTAATGTACTATTTATACTTTGTGAATTTGTTGATAAAATAGAGTTTGTTGTTATACTAGTTGAAATATTTGCATTTCCCAAAACATCTAAACTATAAAGAGGAGAAGTTGTACCAATACCGACATTTCCAGATGTATAGAAAATGTCTCCCATAGTATTTTCCCATGGAGAACTTTTATAAATAGATCCATCTTTATAAAGATTTCCAGTAATATAAATATTGCTACTCGTTAAATACATAATAGAACCATTGGTAGAATAAAAATCGGATGTACGTAAAGTATCTCCTACATAAAGATCTTTTTCTATACTACCACCTCCAGCTATTGTTAAAGCACCACCTGAAGTTATACTAGTACTATTATTTGTACAGTTAATACCTAGGCCTCCATTATGTAATACTACTGTTCCTGTTGTAGAATTATTTGATAAAGTACGAGAATATAAAAACATTTCTCCATTATCACTAGTACTAATACGTGCAGAATTACCCTCAATACCAATATTATTAAAATCTTTAATGAATTCTAATGAATTAGCTATGTCAATGATTTTTTGGACAGTCATTACTTATATATATATATAATATATTTTTTGTTTATAAAGAATGCAGTTTTAATTTAATTGCGTTTATTTTTATGTTTTGATTTTTACATTTAATTAAATATATTTTTTTGTTACGTAATAGTATAATAAATGTCTAGATCATTTGATTACAAATTACAAGCTGATATTGTTGGTAATAATGCAACTATAGGAAATTTAGTTAACACAAACTTAAGTTCTGGTGCAATAAATGTTATAAACATAACAGCATCTTCTCTTGAAACTTCAAATATAAATGCTATTTCTATTACAACAGGTAGTTTATTTAATACAGATTTAATAAATACGAATTTAATAAATACAAATATATCGTCTGGTACAGTTCGAGCATCTGATGCAGTTTTCTCTTCTGGGCAAGTTACAAATATGACAGTTGGAGGTTTAAGTAGTAATAATATTACAGTATCTTCAGCAAACATTAGTAATTTAAATTCTATAACAACAACTATTGGTACATTATTAAATACAAACTTTATTAATACTAACATTTCATCATCTTCTATACAAGTATCTAATCTTAATTCTGTAACTTCAACTGTAGGATCTTTACTTAATACAAATTTAACTTCTAGTTCAGCAGTTATTTCTAATGCAAATATTACAACCTCTACAACTGGAACTGCAGTTATTTCAAATCTTAATGTCACAACAGCTACAGCTGGAGCAGCTCAAATTACCAACCTTAACTCTACAACAGCTACAACCGGAACCGCAATTATTTCTAATGCAAATATTACAACTGTAACAACTGGAACTGCAGTTATTTCTAATGCAAATATTACAACTGCAACAACTGGAACTGCAGTTATTTCTAATGCAAATATTACAACTGTGACAACTGGAAATTTACTTAATACTAACTTGGTTAATACAAATATTAGTACAAGTAATATAAATGTAGTTTCTATAACTTCTGGCTCTATTTTACCTAGAGCAGATCTTACTCATGATTTAGGTAGTGCAACTTCTAGATGGAGAGATATTTATTTATCTACTTCTACTATTAAATTCGCAGATGGTACTCATTTATCTACATCTGCTGGTAATTTACAAGTTACTGATAGTAATACTGGAAAACTTTTAACTTTAGGGGGTGATATTATATCATCTGGTAGTTTATCCGCAACAAATATGGTTGCAACAAATATTAGTGCTAGTACATTATCTGGTACAACTATTACTGGTGCTAATTTAAGTTTATCTGGAAATTTAGTCGTAGGTGGTACATTAACTACAGTTAATATTACTAGTACAAATATGTTGAATACAAATATTTCAGCTGGAACTGTTAATGCTACTGGATTAAGTTCTCTTCAAAATGTAACTGCAACAAATATAAGTGCAAGTACTTTAATTGCAACTACAAGCGTTAGTTCAGGATTACTTTCTGCAACAAATATAATTGGAACAACATCGACTGTAGGAAGTTTACTTAATACAAATTTAATCAACACCAATTTAACATCTGGATCTGCACAAGTTTCTAATCTTAATGTTACAACTTCTACAACTGCTACTGCAATTATTTCTGATGCAAATATTACAAATGTAACAGCTGGAGCAGTTCAAATTTCAAATGCAAATATTACAGCAGTTACAGCTGGAGCAGTTCAAATTTCAAATCTTAATGCTACTACAGCAACTACTGGAACCTTGTTAAATACAAACTTGGTCAATACATCGTTAACATCTGGATCTGCACAAATTTCAAATCTTAATTCTACTACTGCAACTGTTGCGACCTTGTTAAATACAAACTTGATCAATACATCATTAACATCTGGATCTGCACAAATTTCAAATCTTAACGCTACTACAGCAACTGTTGGAACCTTGTTAAATACAAACTTGATCAATACATCATTAACATCTGGATCTGCGCAAATTTCAAATCTTAACGCTACTACAGCAACTGTTGGAACCTTGTTAAATACAAACTTGATCAATACATCATTAAC